>Ga0209483_1000267_pt1 | contig 48218 bp, 44 predicted proteins | sample NGEPerA_FD_184508 | JGI IMG/M metagenome (GOLD analysis project Ga0209483, IMG submission 184508) | Arctic peat soil microbial communities from the Barrow Environmental Observatory site, Barrow, Alaska, USA - NGEE PermafrostL2-A... | ecosystem: Environmental > Terrestrial > Soil > Wetlands >...
ACAACTAACCTGCGCCAACGTCAACTTATCGCGTTGGCACCGACAAAAATATAACTTATCAAATATGACTGGCGATGACTCTAGCTCGAAAACCCGAAAAACCGGGTTTTTGGAAGTCCCCATAACTAATGCCGTGCGTGCGGCAGACGGTGACCAAGGCGGTTATGATACCCTTTCACAAAATGCTTCTGCGAAAGACAACTTGGTTGTGGGTGCAATCAATCCTTTGGGAAATGGGTTCACGTCACCAACCAATGTTACGATTGCATCATTCAGTTCAATGGGGCCAACGGACGATGGGCGTATTAAACCGGATGTTGTTGCAGACGGCGTGAATAATATCACCCCGTTAGCTCAAGGTAATCTTTCTTATGGTCAATGGTCTGGCACAAGCTTTTCAACACCTAGCGTAACCGGTTCAATTGATTTGTTGACTCAATTGTATAAACAACTCCATACAAATTCATCCGATTTGCTTTCGTCAACGATTAAGGGGTTGGTCATTCATGCCGCCGATTCATGCACCACAAACCATGGCCCTAGTTACAAATTCGGCTGGGGCGTGATGAATACCAAAACAGCAGCAACGCTCATCAACCAAGACGCCACTAATGGTCTTAAAAATCAAATTAAGGAAGTCCTATTGAACAACGGCCAATATGTTCAATTCCCAGTCGTGAGCAAGGGCGGCACAAATAGTCCTTTGAAAGTGACCGTTTGCTGGATTGACCCGGTAGGCGCGGCTAACAGCATCACCAACTTGGACAACCCAACGATCAAACTTGTCAACGACTTGGATTTAAGAATTTATTCGCCAAGCGGGGCGACAAACTTTCCGTGGATTCTCAATCCCGATTTAACAAACCGCACCTCTGCGGCGCGCGCTGCTGCCGCAACAACGGGCGATGACAACCGCAATAATGTCGAACAAGTTTATGTTGCGAATCCGGTGACGAACGGCACTTACACCGTCAAAGTGACGCACAAGGGAACGCTGGCAAGCAGCCAGTGGGTTTCGGTTCTGATTAGCGGCAATGTGGCACAGTCAGCGCCGCCACTGGCATTCAATCAAATCCTTCAAACCGGCACGAATACAATGGCGGTTGGCTGGCCTGCTGTGGTTGGTGGACAATATCAAATGCAGGTTAACACTGATTTAACTACAACAAATTGGGTGAACACCGGCGGCATCGTCAGCGCACGGCTTACGAATGTGGTTGCGCAGATTTCCATGTCGACGAACACGCAAGCGTTCTATCGTCTCATTCAACTGCCGTGAAAAAAATATTATCAGTTAGTTCAACATGGGCGCGAAGTTTCGGCTTCGTGCTCATGTTTTCCATTCTTGGAAACATTCATGGGCAAGGTGTGGTTTATGTTTCCCCTAATCCACAACCAACATACATTCCGGTCGTTCCACAAAATACCAGTGTCAACATTGATATTAACGTGGACGGAACGACAGATTTTGTCCTTACGTCTTTGGTTAACGACACCGTGGTTTTGACAGCGGAAGGCAGCAACCAAATTTTAACCCAAAATAATTACGTCGGTGCTTTGTTGTTTGGTGCTTCCATCGGTTCAACAACTGTCGGTTATTCTTGGTCGGGCGGTCAATCAACGCTCACCGTTGTATTAAATCTTGACGGCCCAAATTTGAGTGAAGCCGGAAACTTTGGCGGACTGACAAACGGTTTTATCGGTTTTGATTTGGTGGACAACGGAGCAAATTATTATGGTTGGATGCAGGTTCAAAGTCCGGTGGATGCCGGTTTGTTTGGAACGATTGTTGATTGGGCATATCAAAATTCTCCGAATACTCCTATTTTTGCCGGTGAAGTTCCGGAGCCAAACACATTTACGTTGCTGGCTTTATCCGGCATTGCAGTTGCGCTTTTGCGCCGGAAATATTCCAAATAATAGTATGCAAAAGTTCTTGGTCTCGGTTTTAACCAAAACACGGCATTGACGCTGCCAGGTCATTGACGGCAGCTTTCATGAAGTGGACTCGAACGAACTCGCGTTCAAGATGGCGGTCATCTTCGCGTTGAAAGACGCGTCCAACGGGTTGTTTGCAAAATCCGGGAACGCCATGTTTCCGGATTTTTTTTGCCGCCCTCCGCGCATGAATTTTGGGCCGGGACTGGTTCAGCTTGAGCCTCACTCTTGCTGTAGCAGAAACAGCCGCCCCGATTTTTCGCCCAGGACCGATTCCGCCCGGAGCAGCGCCGGATAATCCGCCGGCGAGACGATGGCCGGAGCGGTTTCCAGTTCATGCGTGAGGCGGAATTTTCCGTCCGCGTTTGAGGCGGTCACCCGCGCCGAACCGGCGCCATCAGCCCGCAGTTTTTCGCCCGGCGGCGCAATGACCAGCCGGCGGAATTCCGTCGGCAGGGTGATTTCCGTGCTGATCCGGCTCTGGCTGCCCTGCGAAATAAACAGCGGCAGCACGCGCGTGTCCGCTCCGGCCGTAAACAGCGACGGTGTGAATGGCAGGTCGAAATAAAAATATTTTCCGTCCACCACGGCATAATGATCCACGGTCACGCGGAATTGTTCGACGCCGGGATAGCCGTCAAATTTCGTGACGAGATCGGCCGCCGGCCGCGCGCCCTGCGCCACCGAGGAAACGACTTCCTGATAATACCGGCGCCGTTCCTCCGGCGGCAGCTCTGAAAAATAACGCTTCTTCGCGTTGTAGGCGGAACCGAAGTATCGCCGCGTGACGCCAATCTGCGCCTGGCCGTCGTTCGTCAGCGCGAGCGTGTAAAGCGCCTCCGATTTTTCTCCGCAGTTTTCCGCCGGCTTGATGGTCTCCAGCGTGCGGTCGGCCAGCGCCAGCGCCAGCCGATCCGCGTGCGCGGTCGTGCCGAGTTCCGCGTATTGGTCGGTGTCGTTCAAATAATATGCCTGCCCATCCACCACGACCCGCACCAGCGGATATTGAAAGTTCTGCGGCAGCGGGAATTTTCTTACGACGGTGGCAATCTGCGAAACGGGCGGCAGTTCGGACGCCAGCACAAACTCCGGCTTGAATCCGGCGGCGGACAGCATCGCGTGAAGCAAAATAGCGCGGTCGGCGAGATGACCGTAACCGTCGGCCAGCGTGGTGTCGGCGGCGGACAAATCGCTCAACGGCAGTTCAGTGAAACCCGGCCCGGCGAGCCGGATGTTTTTGGCGACGAAATCACGGATGATTTTCAATGCGTCCAGCCGGTTCGTGGCCGGGCCGGTCAACTGCCGCGCCAGGACGGCGGCCTGGGAATTTTTCCGCGCGCGATCCAGCAGCATCCGTTCGAGTCCGCCGTAATAATCATTCACATCGCCGACGTAAAAACTGACGCCGGAATCGTAAGTCCACTCCGGCGGCAACTGCGTTTCCGCCGGCAGCGCCTTGACTTTTTCCGCCGTCCACGAAAATACCTGCCGCCCGCCGGCAGTCTTAAAATTCCCCTTCACGCCGCCACCGGCTCCGCTGATCAGCGTGTGAATTTTGAGGTTCGCCGGCGCGGTCAGCTCCACGGACTTGGTTTCCAGCTCGTCGGGCAGTTGGAACGATTCGAAGCCCGCCACGAACGGACGTTTTGTGGCGGTCATTTCAAATTCCACCTCGATGGTCGAGCCGATGTCCACGTCGGGCAGGTTGGCGACCAGAATTTTTCCGCCCGGATAGCGCTTGGCCGAGGCGTTCCAGCCGGCGTCCATGACGCTGATTTCGCCGGGCGAAATTTCCGAGCGCTGGCCGGTGCGGGAAATCGTCACGGCATGGACGAGCCTCGCGTTCTGGCAGGCGGGGTTGAAATCAATTTTCAGCTCCGCCTCGCGCTTCTTGCCCTCATAAGTCAAAATGCGCTTGGCGTATTTCACGTGCAGCACCGCCGAATGCGCGCCGGTCACGTCCAGTTGCTTGTGGCTTTCCAAGATGACCGCGTCGGACTGCACGGGCGCTGCGTTCGCCGGTGCGGCTTCCGCGGCCGTTTTGGTTCCGGCGTTTTTTGCGAGGGCCAGCACCGGCATTTTGCGGGCGTCGTAATCCAGATCCTTCAACGTCTGTTTCAAGGTGAGGTATTGCGCGGGCGAAAACTCGACCACCTTCAGCTTCAACCCGCGCGTGGCGGTCAGCGTATGGTTGGTCCACGAAAACTGCTCGCGGCAGCTAAGGCAGGCGTCCTCCACGGACGGGCAATCGGGCAGCGACACGACCTGGTCGAAACCGTCGCCGAGCTTCAGCGTGACCCGCTCCTCCAAGCCGCAGGTCGCGCCGGTTTGCAGCGGATATTTCCGTTTTTCCAGGCCGGCATCGTTGAGAATAAAATTCAAAACGCCCATTTCCTTGCCGATCCACGGCAGCGTCACAACGGATTTGCCGTGGCCGTTGGCGGTGAGTCCGCTGGCGGAAAAGGCCAGCTCCGCGTGGACGTTCGTGGCCATATCGAGCATGTTTTCCGGCGTGAGCGTGAGGCTTTGCAGTTTCGCGCCCGGCAGCACCTCCTTGAGATCGCGCTCGAAAAAACGGCGCAAATCGTCCGGCTTCATCTTTACAAAAGCATTCCGGTAGGCGTCGTCGTTGACGCCTTCAAACGACAGTTCGGAGCGCGCCTCCAAAACGCCGGTGGCGGTCAGCGTGCCGGTGGTTGTGACGCGCATCAAATTTTGTTCCGGCGGCTTGACCGGGCTGGTGAGCAGCGTTTCGCCTTCCGGCCGGCAAATGAGATAGCTCTGGTCGCAATCATAGTAGGGCAGCAGGTCGCGCGTGTTTTCATCGGTCGGATCCATCAGCAGGTAGCCGCCCTTTTCCAGTTCCACGCCGACGATGGCGTGGTTGAAATCGGGATCCGGCACTTCGGAATCGCGTTTCACGCCGACGCTGATAAGCACGGGATACGCCCGCACGCCCGCCTCGTGCAGCATCGCGACGAGCAGCCCCGCCTTGTCGCGGCAGACGCCGTATTTTTTTCCGAACGTCAGCTTCACGTCGTGCGGCTCAAAACCAGGCCGGTCTGTTTCCGGCGTCCGCCCCATGTAACGGATTTTTTTGGAGACGTAATAAAAAACGGCTTTGATCTTTTCCAAGTCGGTCTGCGCGCCGGCGGTGAGATTGGAAACCGTCTGCGCCATTTCCGGCGAGGTGGCTTCGAGGTGCGGCTGGCTTAAATCCCAATACCATTTGGAGACCGCGTTCCAGTCCGGCAGCGTGCTGACGTAAAGTCGTTGCAAAACCATTTCGTAAGGCGGCATGGCCGGTTCATCGAACATGCGCGGCACGTTGGCGACTTCCCAGAGATGCGCCACCGAGCCGTCGGTGTTGGTCTGCGACGAATACTTGACCGTGTCCGGAATTTCATCGCGCAAGGCGATCCGCTGCAAGGGCCGGTCCGCCGGCGCAAAAACTTCATAAGTCAGATGGCGGATGAAGCTGTCGCCTTCGAAAACCGATTCCTCCGCGAACTGGCCGGGAATGATCGGCCGCTCCGTCGTCGTGCGCGTGACCGAATGCACCACGTCACCGACTTCCAGCTTGGGCAGGTTGACCTGCAACACCTTGCTGTTCGGGTCGTAGATGTTCATGGACATCTGGCTGTCATCAATCGTTTCCTTGGAATTCGCCGCCACGTCCACCGGCTCGACTCTGCCGTCGGGTTTCATCACTTCAAGCGTCGGCACGGCGACCGTCGAATAGGGCAGCATGAAACTCAAGCCGAGCGTGCGGTTGGCGCGGCGGCCCTTCTCGGTCAGCACCTTCACGAAAGTTTCATCCTGCGCCTCGCCGGTGCCGTCCGCGCGATACACCCGCACGGAGCGTTCCTCAACAATCGCCGTGTCACAATCGGGAAACGCCGCCGGCCTAATCGCGGCGGCGGCGGCCAGGACTTTTCCGGTGTCCGCCAGCGCCCAGCGGCTGCCGACGTAGGCGTTGGTGTCGCCCCGCGTCGGCAGCACCGCCAGCCCGACCGCCACGAGGAACAGAAAACCATTAACCATCGGCCAATATTTTTTTTTCATAAAACAAAGCAAAGCTGTCAAGAACGAGCTTGCCGGGTGCGCGGTCTTTTTCAAGCGCAAAGCAGGCGGAGATTTCCAAACGCCAATGTCCTCTTTTACCGCGCGCCCTCATCTGGCGGCCTTGAGGTCATCCAGGTTTTTCCTGGCCTGCCCAATCAAGCCGTAAAGTTGCGTCATCTGAACCGACGAGAGCGAAATTCTTGGAGTGTTGCTGGATTGAACAGAAAACTGGATGCCACCGTCCCGCCGGACGCTGCTGGCGGTCACCCGCAGGCCGGCCTTGGTGGTGTAACTGGCTTCAAACGCGGGCAGCGTCGTGACATCATAGTTGATCTTGATGAGGTAGTTGATGCCGCTAAGAAGGGCGTCAATTTCGTCGTCATCCACCAGAATTCTTTCGCGGGGAAAAGAGTTCCCGTTGATCTCGATGGCCAGACCATAGGCTTTGCGCCCGATGCTAAGGTCCGCAGTTTCCTTGCAGCGCACCGAAATTTCGGCCGTCCCGGCCGTGATCGAGCCGATCTGCCCGAAGCCCTTGACGATGACGACGCCCGTCCGGGCCTCGAAAATTCCGAGGTCAGTTTTCAGCGAATTGGTGTCCTGGGCCGTGACGGCTCCAGCCAGCGAGCAGAATGCCGCCAGCAAAACGGCGCGCAGTTCATTCATAAATTGAAACCTCTCCCAAAGCCCTGTAGCGGCGCTCTGTGAGCGCCGAAGAAGGATGGTTTCCGGGCAAATCACGGCGGTCATAGACCGCCGCTACAACCAAAGGCGACTTTCGCAGAGGTCTCAAATTCCCTCCAAATTGAAGCTGGCCGGATTCATTGTCACCATCTAAAACTCCGTCCGACCGGGAAAGTTGCCGGCAGCGGAAAGGATGCGTTGAACTTCATTGCCGGAGCGGACGTAATAAACCAACTCGCGACAAAAACGGAATCAGCGGAATTCGCAGAATCGTGATTTTGTCCGCCGCCGTCATCGGTGAAAATTTTGACACGGATTGCACAGACTGGCACGGACGAAAGCCGCTGCGCACTCATCAACCACCGCCGCCGGTTTGGAAGAATTGATTTCCAACCGCCTGGAAAAATTATTTCTGCACCCGGAAATATCCTTGAGAACCGGTCATCGGCGTGGTGAAGGTTATTATTCCCGTTCCCGCATTAGTGCTGACCGCACCGCTGGCGGACGACCAGGCCGTCAGGTTCGTCGAACTTTGAAGCTGGGATTGCAATGTGGCATCCAGCACCTTCAGAACGACGCTTTGGTTTGACACGGCAATGGAACTGATCATGAACGGGGCGACCGACGAGTTGGTGGCCACGATTTGTCCCGTCAGGGTAAGCGGCGTGTCGCCGGTTGAAAGCAGGGTGAAGGAGAACTGGGCGTTAAGTTGAATGAACAATTTTTGCGAGGCGCCGGCCGTGGTCAATGACGCTGCATTGGCAACGGTGTTCGTTGAATTGCCGGTCAATGACAATGAACCTCCTCCCAAAAAGCCATTGTAATAATCAAACGACGAACTGGAACCCGTGGCAAATGAAAAGACCAGCGCGCTGGAATCAAAGTTGGTGCCCGTCACCGTCAGCAAAGGGCTGGCCATGTCCAGAACAACATTTCGCGCCGCGCCATAAGCAGTCCCAAAGAAACCTGCGCTGGCCACTGCTCCGTAATCCGCCGCCGCCGAGCTGCCCCCGGCGCCACCCACGCCCGGCTGCCAGACGCCATTGGCTTTGGCAATGATCGCGCTCGAACCCGTGAACTGAATCGTTGAGCCGGAAATATCGGCGTTGATGCTGCCGCTGTAAGTCGTCGTCAGGCTTCCCGCGCCTTGAGCCGAAAAGGTATAGCCCGCAACCTGGCCGGAAAGGGTGATCTGGCTTTGAGAACCGTCAATGGTGAAAACCTCCGGCGCCGCCTGCGCCCGGCCATAAAGAAAAAGTGTCGCGCCAAACGAGAAAATGCCGGCGCCCAAGGAAAAAAAACTTCTGAATTTCATAGTAAGGCAGAGTATCACACACCAATTAACATTTGTAAAGAAATAACCATTCGGACGGGCGGCGGACGTTTTAACGCAGCAACGCAAACATTTGAAAGAAATTTTTCTTTGCGTCCTGGCGCTTTGCCGCCTTGCGAGAAAAGAATGCGCGCGAAAATTGCTGCTTGCCAATCGCCCAATTTCTTCGCTCAATTTTGCCTGACAATGAAAAATTCAACTGACAAACCGCTCGTCGGCATTTTAATGGGCAGCGATTCGGACTGGCCGGTGATGAAGACCGCCGCCGATGCGCTGGCCGAATTTGGCATCGCGTCGGAAGCCAAGGTCATTTCCGCGCATCGCGATCCGCACGGGCTGGAAGAATATGTTTCCGGCGCGATTGCGCGCGGATTAAAAGTTATCATCTGCGGCGCGGGCGGCGCGGCGCATCTGGCGGGCGTCACGGCGGCGTTCACGACGTTGCCGGTGATTGGCGTGCCGATTCTGGGAAAATCCACGGACGGTTTGGATTCGCTTTTGTCCATGGTGCAAATGCCGCCGGGCGTGCCGGTCGCGACGGTCGCCATCAACGGCGGACGCAACGCTGGAATTCTTGCCGCGCAAATCATCGCGACGGGCGACGCGCGCTTGCAGGAAGAATTGAAAAAATTCAAAGTGCGCCTGATGGAAGAATCGCGCGCCAAAAATAAAACGCTCGCGCAATGATTTTTAACCACGAATGGACACTAATAAACACAAATCAAAAACGGAAATGGGAAACGCATTGATTGAAATGATTCGTGTTTATTCGTGTTTATTCGTGGTTTGAAATTGAATTAAATTCATGGAACAACTCATCGCCGGCGTTCACGAGTTTCAGCGGGACCAGTTTGGCAATTACCGCAAACTGTTCCGCAAACTTTCGGAGGAAGGCCAGAATCCGCACACGCTGTTCATCACCTGCTCGGATTCGCGCGTGCTCGCCGAACTCATCACGCAGAGCAAGCCGGGCGATCTGTTCGTCGTCAAAAACATCGGCAACATCGTTCCGCCCGCGAGCGCGACGGGCAGCACCAATTCCACCGCCGCCGCGATTGAATTCGCCGTCGAGACCTTGCGCGTGAGCGACATTGTCATCTGCGGCCATTCGCAATGCGGCGCGATGTCGGCGTTGCTCGGCGAAAATCCGGCGAGCAAATCCATGCCGCACCTGCGCGAATGGCTGAAGCTCGCCGCGCCCGTTTTGGAAACGATGCGTTCGCAATACATCCATCTCACAAAAATGGCTGAACGCATGGACGCCGCCGCCGCCGAGAATGTCCTCTTCGCGCTGGAAAATCTGCACAGCTATCCGTGCGTGCAGGACCGGCTGATGGACGGCACGCTGCGGTTGCACGGCTGGTTTTTTCAGATCGCGACGGCGGAACTTTTTGCCTACGACCCGGAGCTGTTGCAATTTCAGCCGCTGGTGCAGGAAAAATAAATTTTAACGCAAACGCAGACGAACGCAGGTTGACGCCGCCAAATTTCCCGCGCAAACTTGCTGCAAATGGGCACGTTTTTATGAATCACCAAAACGCATATAAAGATTTTACCGCTCACTTCAAGCTGCTCATCAGCAAAAATCCGCATTTGATCACCACGACGTTGAGCAACATTTTCACGATGCGGCTGATTGGAAACAAAACACATGGCGATCTGGCGGAGATCGCGATTGCCGAGTTCATCAACCAGTTCATGTATAATTTCAAATCCGTTCACACGGGAAAAGACCTCTACCGCGCCAAGCAGCATGAGGAAGACATAAAAGTCATCAATGAAATCACGAAGGTGGAATTTCCCATAAGCCTCAAGGCTTACGGCGACGGCCCGCTTCAACTTTCCACCGACAAAAATTTCCTGATGTTCCCAAAACTCAAAGGCATGGGGATGTTGATCAACAAAAAGGAACACATCGCTAAATTATGGCTTGATCCGATTTTTGCCGAGTTCAGCAATATCAATGTGTTCCCGCTCATCTATGACGAGAAGAAACAGCGCTGCAATATTCTCGTCTTTAATTATGAACTGGCTAAAAAGCGCATCGCTCGTATTGCTTTTGAAGAAGTGGGCAAGGGGCGCAAACATCCGGTCTTCCGTTTTTATGACGATGAAGATGATTATGTGTGCGAGGTGCGTTATGGCAGCGGCACGGCGAACGCTCTCCAGCGCGGGCTTTGGACAAACACGAAAAATGGCATCAAGTATTTTGATAGCGTGACGAATGGCTGGATTGATTACTCGCACAATCACGTCTTGGTGAAATTATTTGCCCACGCCCTGATTGGCACGAGCAAAGGCCACGAGGCAGCCATGATAAATTTGAAAGAAGACATTGAAGAACAGAAACGGCACTCTAAATTAAAGTGAAATGCAGACTTTAAGTTTATTTGACGACATGGTGGTTGATGCCCCGCAAACGGAAGGCATCAAATACGCCGGGTCAAAACTCAAGCTGCTGCCGCACATTCTCCAGCTCGTCAACAAAGTCAGTCCCAAAACGGTGCTGGACGGTTTTGCCGGAACGACGCGCGTTTCCCAAATGCTGGCGCAAACTGGTCATCGCGTGATTGCCAATGACATTTCCGTCTGGTCGAAAATTTTCGGAACGTGCTACCTTCTCAATTCGTATTCGGAGAATCATTACCAGCCGCTGATTGATCACCTTAATTCGCTGCCGGGAAAAGATGGTTGGTTCACCCAAAATTACGGCGGCGAACCAAACAGCGGCTCATCCATCGGTGAAGACAATCTCAAAAAGCCGTGGCAAAAACATAATACACGACGGCTCGACGCGATTCGGGATGAAATCGAAGATCTTTCGCTTTCGGAGGTTGAAAAAGCCGTGCTTCTGACCAGCCTGATTTTCGCGCTGGATGAAGTGGACAGCACGCTCGGCCATTTTGTTTCCTATCTCAACGACTGGTCACCGCGCTCTTACAATGAATTGCATCTGACAGTTCCCCGACTCTTTCCGCAGACAGAACTTCATGCCGTTCATCAGGGCGACATTTTTGATTTAGTGCCGAAAGTCGAAGTTGACCTTGCCTATTTCGATCCGCCGTATGGCTCGTGTAATGAAAAAATGCCGCCGTCGCGCGTGCGTTACGCCGCATATTATCATCTGTGGACTTCAATTTGCCTTTATGACAAGCCGGAATTATTTGGCAAAGCCAAACGTCGCACCGATACTTCGGACACCATTACCAATTCCGTCTTTGAAGATTTTCGCAAAAGCGATTCGGGACGATTCGTCGTTGTTGAAGCTATTGAACGGCTGCTGAAAACCACGCGCGCCGGGCATATCATACTATCTTACAGTTCCGGCGGACGCGCGACGGCGGAGGAATTGAACGATGTCATCACGTCAGCCGGACAATTGGTTGAAGTGCTGGAAATTGATTACCGCAAAAACGTCATGGCCGGAATGCGCTGGACAAACGAATGGGTCAGTGACGCGGAACTGCCGAACAAAGAGTTTTTATTTTTAATCGAGAAATAGAACAGACATGGCCTTCAAAAAATTTTATGAGTCTGGAAAACAAAGAACCCGCGCCCGCGCCGTCAGATTTCATCCGCGACATCGTGGCCGCGCACGTCGCCGGGCAAAAATATCCGCGCATCCACACGCGCTTTCCGCCGGAGCCGAACGGTTATCTGCACATCGGCCACGCGAAAAGCATTTGCCTCAACTTCGGCATCGCGCGCGAGTTCGGCGGCGTCTGCAATCTGCGCATGGACGACACGAATCCCGCGAAAGAAGACGTCGAGTATGTGGATTCAATCCAGGCAGACGTGAACTGGCTCATCGGCGATTGGGCCGAAGACCGTCTCGGCCTCAAGCCCAAAGGAAAAACGCCCGAAACAATTTCTGGCGACGGCAAACGCGATTTTTATCTCGGAGCAATTACTGGTGGGGCGAGCCGAACGGAACGGCTCGTCAGTAGCCTCGCCCCACCAGAGAATGTCGAACCATTTTACGCGAGCGATTACTTCGACCAGATTTATGATTACGCGGAGCAATTGATCGAACGCGGCAAAGCCTTCGTCTGCGACCTGTCGCCCGCCGATATGGAGTTTTATCGCGGCGCGCCGGATCGTCCGGGAAAAGATTCGCCGTTCCGCAATCGCACGCCGGAAGAAAATCTCGATCTGTTCCGGCGGATGAAAGATGGCGAATTTCCCGACGGCGCGCGCACGCTTCGCGCGAAGATTGACATGGCGTCGCCGAACATCTGGCTGCGCGACCCGATTCTTTATCGCATCAAGCACACCGAGCATCATCACACCGGCGCGAAATGGAAAATTTATCCGATGTATGACTTCGCGCACGGCTTGAGCGATTACATCGAAGGCGTCACGCACAGCATCTGCACTTTGGAATTTGAAGTGCACCGTCCGCTTTACGATTGGATTCTCGAATCGCTCGGCCTGCCGCGTCCGTTGCCGAAACAATACGAATTCGCGCGGCTCAATTTGAGTTACACAGTTTTGAGCAAACGCAAACTGCTCCAGCTCGTCGAAGAAAAAATCGTCACCGGCTGGGACGATCCGCGCATGCCGACGATTTGCGGCATCCGTCGGCGCGGCGTCACGGCGGAAGCGTTGCGAAATTTCGCATATAATATTGGCATCACAAAATTCAACGGACTCACGGACGTTGCGGTTTTGGAACACGCCATCCGCGATGACTTGAACAAACGCGCGCTGCGCCGGCTCGCCGTGTTGCGCCCGATCAAAGTTGTCATCGCGAATTTTCCCGAAGGCCGGCTCGAGGAACTCGACGCCGTCAACAATCCCGAAGACGAAAGCGCGGGTAAAAGGAAAATTCCGTTCAGCCGCGAACTGTTCATCGAGCGCGACGACTTTCAGGAAATTCCGCCGCCGAAATTTTTCCGGTTGAAACCCGGCGGCGAAGTGCGCTTGAAATACGCCTACATCATCAAGTGCGACGAAGTGGTGAAGGACGCCGGCGGCAACATCACCGAACTGCGCTGCACCGCCGACCTCGACAGCAAGACTGGCGGCGCGACTTCCGCGCGCAAGGTCAAGGGCACGATCCATTGGGTGAGCGCCGCGCACGCGATTGACGCCGAGGTGCGCCTTTACGACCGGCTCTTCATCGAAGCCGAGCCGGAAAAGGACGGACGCGATTTCAAATCCGTCCTCAACCCGCGCTCGCTCGAAGTCATCACCGCCAAACTTGAACCGAGTTTGAAAGATGCGAAACCTGAATTGCGCTATCAATTCGAGCGCATCGGCTATTTCACCTTGGACAAAGATTCCAATTCGCAGAAATTAATTTTCAATCGCACAATCACGTTGAAAGACGCTTGGGCGAAGGAAGCGCAGAAAAGTTAAATGGCTACAATCCCGCCAACGATTTATTTGATCGCCGGTTGCAATGGCGCAGGCAAAACCACATTTGCCAAACAATTTTTACCGACCGAAGTAAAATGCCTTCGATTCCTGAATGCGGACGAGCTCGCGCGCGGAATTTCACCGTTGAAACCCAGTGCCGGCGCGGTTCGCGCTGCGCGTCTGTTGCTCACGCAGGTGGATGAATGTCTTCGCCGCCGCGAGACCTTCGCGTTGGAAAGCACCTTGAGCGGCAAAACTTATATCCGGCTTTTCCAGCACGCCCGACGGCTCGGCTACGAAATTGAATTGCATTACCTCTGGCTTTCCAGTCCGGCACAGGCAATCGCCCGCGTGCGCCAGCGCGTGCAACAAGGCGGACATCACGTTCCAGCCGCCGACATTCGGCGCCGCTTCAAGCGCAGCCTCGTTCATCTGCTCGCCGACTATCTGCCGTTGGCGACGCGCTGGGCGGTTTGGGACAGCCGTGGACTGCCGGTGAAACGGCTCGCCATCTCCACCACGCATGATATAAAAACCGTGCAGCAATTGATTGGCGTATGAAGCAAAACGGACATCACCCGCGCAAAGCGAACAAAACCCCCGCCTTCGTCACTCGCGCCGAACGCGCGTTCCGCCGCGTGGCGCGGCAACTGCGCGCGGAAAATGCCCGGCTCGGCCTGCCGCTGATCTTGGGAGAAAAAAGTCAGGTGCGCCTCGTTCGCGGCCGATAAAAATTTGCCGCTGATCTTCAACTGGACGATCATGTTGAAAGACGCTTGGGCGAAGGAAGCGCAAAAAGGATGAAGACGGTGGCTAAAGCGAATTTGACGTCAGCAAAACTACTCTGGTCGTTGGTATTGATTTATTTTGGTCTTTTCATCGCTCATTGTGAGCAGTCCCAGACAAATAAAGAAGATGCGCTCGGTGACAATGTGGACAAGTTGGTGCAGGATAAAATGATTCAGGAACATATTCCCGGTTTGGCATTGGCGGTAATCAAAGATGGAAAAATTCTTAAAGCACAGGCTTACGGCCTTGCCGATATGGATTCAAAAGTCTCCGTCACAACGGACCCTGCTTTTCGCATCGGTTCAATGAGCAAACAATTCGTTGCCACCGCGATCATGATGCTGGTCGAAGAAGGCAAACTCCATCTCGGCGACCCGGTGAGCAAATATCTGGATGGGACGCCCGCCACCTGGAAGCAGATAACCATTCGCCACCTGTTGACGCACACTTCGGGAATTCCGGATTTTCTCAACGAAGATATATCCGTTCGTTGGTGGTTTTACGGCTTTGACCGGAGCGTCTTAAAAGCCTTGGCTGCTCGTCCGCTGCATTTTGCGCCCGGCGATGATTGGCGATACAGCAACAGCAATTATCAATTGCTCGGCATGATTATCCACAAAGTCACCGGGGAAGCCTACGGCGATTTTCTGCGCGAACGGATTTTTCAGCCGCTTGGGATGATACAGACTGCGGTATCACCCATGAGGGGCAGCTTCCCCTGTCTTGCGGTTGGATATTCATGGAAAAATAATCGCCTGCAACCCTTCGATGATGAAGCCGCAGCGGTCAAGGCTTATGCGGGTGGGGACATTATTTCCACGGTTTCAGACATGGCCAAATGGGACGCCGCGCTTTATTCGGAGAAGCTGCTCAAACAATCCAGCCTTGAGCAAATGTGGACTCCTGTCTCGTTGAATGACGGAATGAAAGCTCGTTATGGTTTTGGATGGGAAACGTCCGGCCGGGGTGACGGAGGACATCTGGTGGTTTCGCACGGAGGGCTTTTCATCGGATTTACGTCGGCCATTTACCGCGCCGTGGATGACCAACTCACGGTAATTATCTTGGACAATCGGCAGGATCCCTACGAAGAACCGGAACGATTATCACAAGAAATCGCGCGACTTTATGTGTGGAAAGGCCCGGGTTACCAATCCATCGCTGACCCCGAGCCTGAAATGACGGCACACTTGCGAGACGTCATTGACAGGTCCGAATCGGGAAAATCCCGGATGGAGGATTTTACTGCGGCGGAGTGGGCCGAATGGAAGCCGTGGCAAAAACAGGCGCAACTGGACAGAGCAGCATTCAGTCCGGCTCTGTCGCTCGCGCTCGTTCAACGCACAGAGGAAAACGGCAGACGCAGTTGCCGTTATCTGGTTCAATACGGTTTTGGAACGGTTCTGCTTCACATTATCATTGATGAGCAAAACAAAATCGCCCTTTGGGAAGCCGAAGATGTGGATTTGAAATGACTAATGCCCGACGACTCTTTCAAAGAATTTGTGCCCGGCCAGTTGGGCGCATTGCCGGAGTTGCGCGCGCGGGCGATGTTTGGCGCGCATGGCCTTTGGCCGGTGATAAATTTTCGGGATTCTGGATGAAGGGCGGTTGTGCTTCAAAACGGACGCGGCGTCGCGGGCGGATTGCGCGTCGCGCGGTGTTGATTGTTGCCGGCAGGATTGATAATCTTGCCCGGCGCATCCGTAGCTCAATTGGATAGAGCTTTTGACTTCGGATCAAATGGTTGCAGGTTCGAGTCCTGCCGGATGCACCAATCGGTCAAGGGTTGCATAAACGCAAATTTTCTGCAGCCCGCCGCGCTCAATCCAGATTTGGAGGTGCGCGCGTTTGCCGGATCCAAGTTAAAATTTATGAAATACATCCACCTTGCCTGTGTTTTGATCTTCGCAACGGTTTCCGCCAGTTTCGGCGGCGACTGGAAACTGGAAAATAAATCCATCGCGTGGCGCGGAAATTCGGACGGCGGCACGCTTCATCCTACGCGTCTGGACGACAAAATTAACGGAAAAGTTTTGGTCCTGGGCGGCGGGTGTTTTCAGGTGGAACTCGGCGACGGCACGGTTTTGAAATCGTCTGATTTCAAACTTGAAGCCGAGCCGAAAATCGAGACGTTAAAGCCGGAACCGGATTCGCCCGGTGGCGTCCAGGCATTTTTCCGGCCGGCAGCTCGTCGCCAAATTTTCCGCGCCGGACAAAAATCTGTCCGCCGAGTGGCGCGTCATTTTGCGCGACGGTTCGACTTATGTGCGGCAGGAGCTGACGCTGCGCGCGACGTCGCAGGATGTGCTGGTGAAGGAAATTATTTTGTTCGGGCAACAAGTTCCGGGCGCGGCCACGGACGGCACGGTGGACGGTTCGCCGGTCGTGGCGGGCGATTTCTTTTTCGGCTACGAGCATCCGATGGCGCAGAACACGGTGGATGCCAACGGCGTGGTGCAATGCAGTTTTCTGCGCAACGCGGTTTTGAAGGTGGGCGAAAGACTGACGCAAAGCTGCGTGCTGGGCGTGGTGCCGGACGGCCAGTTGCGGCGCGGATTTCTCGCGTATGTCGAACGTGAACGGGCGCATCCTTATCGTCCGTTTTTGCATTACAACTCATGGTATGACATCGCCTGGGCCGACCGGAAATTCAACGAGGCGGAAAGTGTGGACGCCATCCGGCAGTTCGGCGACGAGCTGGTGGAAAAGCGCGGCGTGAAAATGGACTCTTTTTTGTTCGACGACGGCTGGGACGACAACCGGACGCTCTGGGAGTTTCACAGCGGTTTTCCGAGCGGGTTCACGCCGTTGAAAAAAGAGGCGGAAAAATTTCGCGCGGCGATTGGCGTGTGGCTTTCGCCGTTCGGCGGTTATGCCGCAGCGAGAGAGCAACGGCTGGCGTTCGGCAGCGCGCAGGGTTTTGAAACCAACGCCAGCGGCTTTTCCCTGGCCGGGCCAAAATACTTTCAGCGCTTTCACGACATCTGCCTGGCGATGATTCAAAAATACGGCGTGAACCAGTTCAAGTTCGACGGGCTGGCCGCCGGTGGAAAGGCGGCGGCCAACGGCCTGACGCGTGACGGCGACGCGATGCTGCGATTGGTCGCTGATTTGCGCGCGGCGGAACCCGACATTTACATCAACCAAACCACCGGCACCTGGCCGTCGCCATTCTGGCTGCCGTATGTGGATTCCACCTGGCGCGGCGGGGCCGACCATTCGTTTGCGGGTACAGGTTCCTGGTGCCAGAAATGGATGACTTACCGCGACGAGCAGACCTATAAAAATGTGGTGCAACGCGGCCCGCTGTATCCGCTGAATTCGCTCATGCTGCACGGCATCATTTATGCGACGAACGCGGAGAATCTCAAGACGATGAGCGACGCGGATTTTGCCGGCCAGGTCCGGGCATTTTTTGGCAACGGCACGCAGTTGCAGGAAATGTATATTACGCCCGCGCTGCTCGACCAACAAAACTGGGACGATCTGGCCGAAGCCGCCAAATGGTCGCGCGCCAACGCCGGCACGCTGGTGGACACGCATTGGATCGGCGGCGATCCGGGCAAGGGCGAAGTTTATGGCTGGGCGTCATGGTCGCCGCGCAAAGGCATTCTGGTTTTGCGAAATCCAGATGCCCAGGCTGCGACGTTCACGGCGGACGCGGCAAAACTTTTTGAACTGCCGCAAGGCGCGGCCAAAACTTTCACGATGCACAGCCCGTGGAAACAGGACCGGCCCCAGCCGTCCGTGAAGCTGCGCGCCGGCGAGCCGCACTTGTTCACGCTCCGGCCTTTTCAAGTGCTCGTTCTGGAATCAAAATGAACGACATGACACTTGTCGCCGGGTTTTTGAACACAAGCCGGACCGGCAAAAATTTAAGATGAACCTGAAGCACGACATTCGCGCGGTGGCGCGGCGCTTTCAAATCCACGGCGAGTTTTTGCAGGCCGCGCCCCATGGCAGCGGGCATATCAACGACACTTGCTGCGCCACGTTTGACCAGGGCGGCACGCGCGTCCGCCATATTTTTCAGCGCATCAATCACGCCGTTTTCAAAAATCCGGCGGCGCTGATGGAAAATGTCCAGCGCGTCACGGCGCACCTCGCCCAAAAATCCGCCGGCGAGTCCGGCCCGACCCGCCGGGTATTGACGTTGATTCCGGCGCGCGACGGCCGGCCGTATGATTGCGACGAACAGGGGAATCACTGGCGCGTTTATATTTTCATCGAAAAAGCGCGGACGTTTGACGCCGTTGAAACCACGGAGCAGGCGTTTCAGGCCGCCAGGGCGTTTGGACATTTCCAGAAACGCCTCACCGATCTGCCCGCGCCGCGGCTGCACGACACGATTCCCGATTTTCACCACACGCCCAAACGGTTTGCGGCGCTGGAAAAGGCGGTTCAGGCCGATGCCGCAAACCGCGCGAAACTGGCGGGAGCGGAAATTGAATTCGCCTTGAAACACCAGGCCGTCACGGGCGTTTTGCTGGACGCGAAGCTGCCGGAGCGCGTCACGCACAACGACACGAAGTTTAACAACGTGATGCTCGATGACGCGACGGGCGAGGGGATTTGCGTGATTGATCTGGACACGGTGATGGCCGGCCTGGCGCCTTACGATTTTGGCGACATGGTGCGCACGGCCACCAGCCCGGCGCCGGAGGACGAACGCGATTTGTCGAAGGTCGCGATGCAGTTTCCGATGTTCGAGGCGCTGGCGCGCGGCTACTTGAGTTCGGCGGGCGAATTTTTGACGCCGGCGGAAAAAAAGTTTTTGCCGTTTGCCGGCAAGCTCATCACGTTTGAAATCGGCCTCCGGTTTCTCACGGATTTTCTGGCGGGTGATGTTTACTTCAAAGTGCATCGTGACGGACACAACCTTGACCGCTGCCGGACGCAGTTCAAACTGGTCGAGTCCATTGAACGGCAGGAAGAACAAATGAACAAAGTGGTGGAGGCGCTGACATGAAACTCCCTGGCCTGCCCGTTGCGGCATGGTTGTGCCTGACGACATTCGTGGCTCACGCGCAATCCACACCGGGCGAAAAGTGGTGGAGTGACGCGGTCGAAAACCGGTTGCAGCAAGCCGGAACGAACCGCGTCGAACTGGTGAAGGCATTGAATGAAGTGGTTGTCGCGCGGCGACAAGGCATGGTGTTTCTGGTTGAGAACATGCCGGCGACGGATTTGCAATCGCTGTCGGCGGAGTTTTTGATCGGGAATTTCAATCTCGCCTACGACGGCTGGGAGAGTGCGCCGTGGCACGCCAGCGTGACGCCGGCGATGTTTCTGAATGACGTGCTGCCTTACGCGTGCATGAACGAGGCGCGCGATCCGTGGCGGGCGGATTTGCGCCAGACGTGCGCGCCTTTGGTCGCCGCGTGCCGGACGCCGGGCGAGGCGGCGCAGGTGTTGAACCGGAAAATTTTTCCGCTCTTCAAAGTTCGCTACAATACCAGCCGCAACCGCCCGGATCAAAGTCCGCGTGAAACCATCGCCACCGGCGTCGCCACCTGCACCGGGCTTTCCATCCTACTGGTGGACGCCTGCCGTTCAGTCGGCATCCCGGCGCGGGTTGCGGGCACGCCGATGTGGACGAACATGCGCGGCAATCACACCTGGGTCGAGGTCTGGGATGGCGGCTGGCATTTTATGGGCGCGGCGGAACCGGATGACGCCGGGCTGGATCACGCGTGGTTCGTTCACGACGCCGCCGAGGCGCAGCGTGATGTGCCGCAACACGCCATTTACGCCACGAGTTTTCAACGCACGGATGTTTCCTTCCCGCTGGTCTGGCTGCCCGGCGACACGTCGGTCAGCGCGGTCAACGTCACGGATCGTTACGCGCCGAAGCCGGTTGCCGCGATGAAAAGCAATGTGCATTTGTCGGTAAAAGTCATTGATTCCAGCGGCAAGCGTGTCGCGGCGGATGTGGTCGTGACCGAGGCCGCAAACCCGGCGACGCAGTGCGAGGATCATAGCCGTGGCGAAACCGCCGATTTGAATGACTTCGCGGCATTCGGTTTGGTGGCGGGGCAGCGTTATCACGTCGTGGCGCGAATCGGAGACCGCACGGCGGAATCGGACGTGACACTCACGGACAAAGGCGAACAGCTTGTGACGCTCACGTTGCCGGGAAAATCTTCCGCGCAGCCGGAGTCCCGCCAGCCGGAGATCAAGCCGTTGGCCGCGCGTGACGCCGCGATTTTGAACAAGGCGTTGGCCGGATACTTCGTCGCATCGGCGGAAAGGCAGTCGGAATGGAAATTTTCCCGGAAACTCGAAAAGCTGCTCGCGGCCAATGAACCGGCAGTGCGGCAGGCGGCGTGGGCGGCGTATCGCCGTGCGCCGATCCACGACCAGCTCAAGACGAATTTCGCCGCGCACCTTGTGAAGTTTGACCAATACGTCAGTCCTTACACGGTGAAAACCGTTGGCACGCGCCCGGCCAAAGGCTGGCCGCTGTTCATCGCGATGCACGGCGGCGGCGGCACCACCAAGGAATTCAACGACAGCCAGTGGAAGCAGATGCAAAGTTATTACAAGGATCACCCGGAGGCCGGCGGTTATCTTTACCTGGCGCTGCGCGCGCCGAACGACACCTGGAACGGTTTTTACGACGACTACGTCTATCCGCTCATTGACAATTTGATTCTCCAATTCCGGCTGTTCGGCGATGTTGACCCGGACAAAATTTTCATCATGGGCTACTCGCATGGCGGTTACGGCGCGTATGCCATCGGCCCGAAAATGCCGGATCGTTTTGCCGCCATTCACGCCAGCGCGGCGGCGGCGACCGACGGCGAAACCACCGCCAAAACCCTGCGCACCACGCCGTTCACCGTGATGGTGGGCGAACTCGACACGATGTATGGCCGTTACGAACGCAACCTGAAATTTCAGGCGGAAATCGAGAAATTGCGCGGCGGACGCACGGACATTTATCCCGTGACGGTGACGATTGTGAAGGGCAACGGCCACACCGGTCTGCCGGATCGCGACCTGATTCCAATGATGTATCCGGCGGTGCGAAATCCCGTGCCGCGCGAACTGGACTGGCTGATGACCGACAAGGTGGTGCATGATTTTTTCTGGCTGCGGGCCGGGCAACCGGCGAAGCAGGCGGAAATTCTCGCCAGTTGCAACGACAACCGCTTTGTCATCACCGCGAATGAATTGGTGACGAAAGCCACCGTCTTGATGGACACGCGGTTGGTGGATTTTAGCAAGCCAGTGAGCATCGAGTTGAACGGCTCGACCACCATCCGGCGGTTTGCGCCGAGCCTGAAGACATTCTGCGAAACCATGGCCCGCCGGGGTGATCCGGCCTACGCCTTCAGCGCGGAGTTCAGCGTGGCGAAAGATCCAAAAACCTTGCGGCTGATTGTCTCACCGTCCAAGTAATTCATCCGACATGAAAGCAAAATTATTTTTCAGTCTGATGTTGTGCGCGAACATGACTGCGTTCGCCCAGGACGGCGGGTGGAAATTTCCCTGTCCGACGAATGACATCGCCCGCTACATGGCGCACCGGGCGGCCGGCCCGATTCGCATTGACGGCCGGCCCGACGAGCCAAGCTGGCAGGCCGCGCAGTGGTCGCCGCGTTTCACGGACATTCTGACTGGCGGGCATGTGATCCATGACACGCGGGCGGCGGTGCTTTGGGATGACGAATATCTTTACGTCGCCTATCGCGTCGAAGAGCCGCTCGTCCATGCGAAGTTCACCAACCACAACGATCTCATCTGGCAGGACAACGACGTGGAATGCTTCATCGCCGGGCCGGATGCGTATTACGAATTTGAACTCAACGCCTACAACACCTGCTACGAAGTTTTCTTCGCATGGGACGACACGTTCAAAAGCTCCGGCCTGGACCGGCAGCCGGAATTTGCGAACGCAAAACTCGTTCCTTTCAACGGCGTCGGCTTTACGAATCATCCGCGCGGCGGACGCATCGGGAATTTCAATTATACTTTTCCCGGCCTGAAAACCGCCGTGCATGTGGACGGCACCATCAACGACGACCGCGACCGCGACCGTGGCTGGACGGTGGAACTGGCGTTTCCGTGGAAAAACATGAAATGGCTTGCGACGGACGGGCGCGCGTTGCCGCCGAAAAACGGCGACGTATGGCGCATGGACTTTTCCCGGTTCAACACCTACAAGGAAGCCGCGCCCGCAAAAGATTCCGGCGGCTGGTTCTGGACGCGGCACGGCGTCTGGGATTCGCATATCCCGGAATGTTTCGTCTTCGTCACATTTTCGACCAGCATTGTTTCCGCAGAAAACATTTCTTCCCCAAAATGAAAATTCTAGTCACCGGCGGCGCGGGTTTCATCGGCAGCCACATCGTCGGGCATTTTCAAGGCAAAGCCGATGTGCGCGTGCTGGACAATTTGCGTTCCGGCTTCAAGCGTAACCTTTCCGGTTTCAAGCACGAGTTCATCGAGGCTTCGATTTTGGATCGTGAGGCCGTGCGCCGGGCGGTGCAGGGCGTGGATTATATTTTTCACCTGGCGGCGATGATCAGCGTGCCGGAGTCCATGGCCAAGCCGGTGGAGTGCAACGAAATCAACACCACCGGCACGCTCGTCGTGCTGGAGGAGGCGGCGAAAGCAGGTGTGAAAAAACTGGTGTTCAGCACGTCCGCCGCGATTTACGGTGACAATCCGGTCGTGCCGAAAATCGAAACGATGCTGGCGGAACCGAAAAGTCCCTACGCCATCACAAAACTCGACGGCGAGTTTTACTGCAAAATGTTCGCCGACGAAGGCTGGTTGCCGACGGCGTGTCTGCGCTACTTCAACGTCTTTGGCCCGCGCCAGGATCCGCAAAGCCAGTATGCGGCGGCGGTGCCGATCTTCATTGATCGCGCGGTGAAGCATGAACCCATCATCATTTTTGGCGACGGCGGACAGACGCGGGATTTTATTTCTGTGAAAGACGTGGTTGCCGCCAACGTCTTTTTTGCCATGCAGTCAAAAGCGGGCGGCGTTTTCAATGTCGCTGGCGGCCGGCAAATCACCATCCAGGAACTGGCGCGGCAAATTTGCGCGCTGACCGGCTCGCGTTCGGAAATCCGGCACGCGCCGGAGCGGGCGGGCGATGTGAAACATTCGCTGGCGGCGATTGACAAATTGCGCGCCGCCGGTTTTTCACCGGCGAGCAGCTTTGCGGACGGACTGGCCGCCACCATCCGGTTTTTTCAAAACCAGGCACAACCGCCGGCAGCGCTCCAGTCCTGAACTTCAGGCGGAGACAAATTTGCAATGAACCGAACAATCATACTGTTGTTGTGCCTGTTTGCGCTGGCGCGTGCGCAGGCGGAACTGCGCGTGCCTGCCTTCACCGCCTATCTTGATCCTGATCCCGAGGGCGCGGATGTTTCGCCGCGTTCGGGCATTTCCGGCTGGACGGATCCCGCGCTCAAGGTGCTTTGGTTCGGTGAAATCAAAACGCCCGGCAAGCTGGACTGCTCGGTTGAATTGCGGCTTCCGGCCGGCGCGGAAAGCAAACTACGCCTCACCGTGGCCGGAAAATTTCACGCGGCGACCGTCAAAGGAATGGGCGACGATCTGGTGAAGGCTGATTTTGGCGTGTTCGATGTTCCGGCGGCGGGTTATCGAAAGTTCACGCTCGAATCGTTGAACGCGGCAGGCCAGCCTGCGGGCAATCTTCAGGCGCTCGTGCTCGACGGTGCCGCCGCCGCCGACGCGCATTTCAATCTCGCTGCGCGCCGCAATGCCGCCTCGGTGCATCTCATTTATCCCACTGCCGGGTTCACGAACATAGATGCGTTTTATTGCGAAGTGACCGGCGTGGTAACTCCGCTGTGGACTTACTTCGAGGCCTGCGGCTGGCATCGCGGATATTTCGGAATGCAAGTGAACAGTCCCGCCGAGCGGCGGATTATTTTCAGCGTCTGGGACAGCGGCAACGAAGGCGTGGACCGGAATAAAGTTGCCGCGCCGGATCGCGTCACGCTTGTGGCCAAGGGCAACGGTGTTTATGCCGGCGATTTTGGCAACGAAGGCACCGGCGGCCACAGCCATTTGGAATACAACTGGAAGACCGGCGAGAAGCAGCGGTTTCTCGTCACGGCCAGACCGACGGACGCGACCCACACAATTTATTCCGGCTACTGGTTTCATCCGGAACAAAAAAAATGGATGTTGATTTCCAGTTGGCAGGCGCCGAAAGACGGCGCGTATTTGCACGGCCTTTACAGCTTCTGCGAAAATTTTGGCGGCAGCAACGGCCAGCTCCGCCGCCAGGCGCTTTACGGCAATCAGTGGTTTCGCACCGCCGACGGCCAGTGGCATGAGCAGCTCACGGCCACGTTCAGCCATGACCCGACGGGCAACGCGGATCGTCTGGACCGCTTCATGGGTGTCGAGGACAGCCAGTTTTTCCTTTCGACCGGCGGTTTCATTCCCGGCTTCACGCAATATGGCAAGTTGTTCACCCGTCCGGCCACCGGACATCCACCGGCGGATTTTATTCCGTCAACGCTTTTCCAGAATAATTTGTGATCGCTTCCTTCAAGGATAATTTTCAAACACGGCTGGCGGCATGAATTGAAATTGCCGCCGGTTCACAATTGACCGGCGGATTCTGGAGATGACTGGAGATTTTTTTCTTCCCCCGTTTTAAGGATTGCCCGGCACGCGGCTTCATTCCAAGCTGTTTTTTTTAACGGCCGGTGATTTTGGCCCATGTATTCATCCAAGAAAAAATTTGAATTTTCGCTCGCCGGAAAAAAGCTCACCGGCCCCAGCGGCATCCTCGAACTGATGGACGATTTGGGCCAACTGAAAACATTTTTCACACCATGAAAATTCTCCCGCTCATCGCCGCCGCCTCCGTGCTTGCCGCCGCCCGTGGTTTCGCGATCGCGCCGCCGCCTGCGTTCGGGCCGGTGCCGACGGCACGCCAGCTGGTCTGGCACGAAATGGAATTTTACGGCTTCGTCCATTTCACCGTGAACACGTTCACCGGCAAGGAATGGGGCTACGGTGACGAGCCGGAATCGGTGTTTAACCCGACTGATTTCAGCGCGGAACAAATCGTGCAAACGGCGAAGGACGCCGGCATGAAGGGTTTGATCCTGACGTGCAAGCATCACGACGGCTTCTGCCTCTGGCCGTCGAAATTCACGGAACATTCCGTAAAAAATTCGCCGTGGGAAAATGGTCACGGCGATGTCGTGCGCGAAATATCCGACGCTTGCCGGAAGGCCGGATTGAAATTCGGCATCTATCTTTCGCCGTGGGACCGCAACAGCGCGGTCTATGGCCAACCGGAATACCTCACTTATTACCGCAACCAGCTTCGCGAACTGCTGACGAATTACGGCCCGGTTTTCGAGGTGTGGTTCGATGGCGCGAACGGCGGCGACGGCTTTTACGACGGCGCGCGTGAGAAACGCAACATTGATCGCAAGACTTATTACGACTGGAAAAACACGCGCGCCATCGTCCGCGAATTGATGCCGGGCGCGATGATGTTCAGCGACGGCGGGCCGGACGTGCGCTGGGTGGGCAACGAGCGTGGCATTGCGGGCGATCCCTGCTGGGCCACGCTGAATCGCGCTGATTTTTTCCCCGGCGAGGCCGACGCCAAACGCCTGAATCGCGGCGACCGTCCCGGCACCGACTGGGTTCCCGCCGAGTGCGATGTCTCCATCCGGCCCGGCTGGTTTTATCACGCGAACGAGGATGCCCGCGTCAAGACGCCGGAGCAACTGGTTGAGCTTTATTTCAAATCCGTCGGCCGCGGCGCGTCGCTGCTGCTGAATCTTCCGCCGGACCGGCGCGGACGCATTGCCGACGCCGATGTAAAATCGCTGCGCGAATTCCGGCGCCTCCTCGACGCGACGTTCGCCCACGACCTGGCGCGCGGCGCAAAAATTTCCGCCAGCAACACGCGCGGTGGCGCCAGACGGTTCGCGCCGGAAAATCTGCTCCGGCACAAGCCGGACCGGTATTGGGCCACCGACGACAACGTGACCACGCCGGAAGTGATTCTGGATTTGCGCCGGCCCACAACTTTTAACGTCGTCAGCCTCCGCGAATATCTGCCGCTGGGCCAGCGCGTCGAGGCGTTCGCACTGGATCAGTGGCGCAACGGCCAGTGGGTTCAATTTGCCGCCGGCACGAGCATCGGCAGCCACCGGCTGATTCGCGGCGATTTTGTCACCACCAGCAAAGTCCGCCTGCGCGTCACGCAGTCGCCCGTCTGCCCCGCGCTCGCGGAATTCGGATTGTTCTCCGGGCCGGCTGCGAAAGCTGAAAAAACTGAAACCACGGCGGGACATAAACTTTAATTCATTTATGCCCGACACGATTGCCGAGGAAAAACAAATTCCGTCGTCCGCCGGCAAGGAGCCGGACCAGCGATTGTGGCCGGTGGCGACGGTGATGGCCACGGGCATTTTTGCGACGACGTTTGTGCAGCTTCAAGGTCTGGGATATTTGCCCTTCAATCACCTGCTGGCTGGCATGGGATTGGACAGTGACAAGTCAGCGACTTTTTTTTCGCTGTCCATGCTGCCGTGGACTTTCAAAGTCATCGCCGGACTTTTAGTGGACGGCGTGCCGCTGTTCGGTTCGCGGCGGCGCGCATATCTGTTGTTGAGCGCATTGACCGCCGCGGCGATGTGGTTGTGGATGGGCTGGGCGCCCGGCAACTACAATTTTCTGCTGTTGCTGGCCATCGGCATGAACACGGCGATTGTTTTTGGCAGCACGACTTCCGGCGGATTGCTGGTGGAGGCGGGACAAAAATTCAACGCCAGCGGACGGTTGAGTTCGCTGCGCGTCTTCGCGCAAAACCTTGGCGCGGCTCTGGGTCTTCCGGTGGGCGGATTGCTGGCCGCTCACGCGCTGGGCTGGACGAGCACTGCGGCGCTACTGCCGCTGCTGTGCCTGTTTGCTGCCGCGTGGTTTTTACTGCGGGAACCGCCGCTGCCGCCGCCGGTCGGACACGGACGTTCCTTTGTGGAACAACATCTGCACGTTATCGCTTCCATCTGGCGGCAGATCAGAAATGTGTTGCGTCCGCAAATGCTGCTGCCAGCGGCGCTGCTGTTTTTCATCCAGGCCGTGCCGACGTTTCGCAGCACCTGTTTTTACCAGTATCAAACCCAGGAGCTGCATTACAGTGATGTGGCGATTGGCTGGCTGGGGCTGGCCGGCTACGGCGCGGCGCTGTTGAGTTCGGGCGTGTATGCGTGGTGGTGCCGCAAAGTCCCGTTGCGCGTCTCCTTGTATGGCGCGATCATCCTGACCTGCCTGTCCGCGCTGCCCTATTTATATTACACGGCTTACACGCCTTACATGCCGCGCGCGATGGCCATCGAAGGCGTCGGAACTTTTTTACAATACCTCGCCTACCTGCCGCTGATGGATCTGGCGGTGCGCTGCACACCCAAGGGCAGCGAGGCGCTGGGCTATTCGCTGCTCATCAGCGTGTGGAACATCGGGCTGGCCATCGGCACCAAAACCGGACCGATGCTCTACGAACATTCCTTGAGCAAAGGCATGAACAGCCTGATCTGGCTCAACGCCGGTGTGACGCTCGCGGGAATCGTGATAATTTTTCTGCTGCCCAAAAATTTGCTGAATGCACGCGAAGGGAAATAAATTTTCCACCGGTTCTAATTTTTTGAAACCCAAAATGAAACCCATGAGCGGCAAAACTTTTTTAAAACAATCAGCGTTCCTGGCGGCCAGCTTGTTTATCGCGCTGGCAGGATTGCCGCTCGCCGCAGCCACCTTCACCATCGGCGACAAGAATTTTTTGCTCGATGGAAAGCCGTTTCAAATCAAGGCCGGCGAAATGCATCCGGCGCGCGTGCCGCATGGACATTGGGCGGATCGGCTGCGGATGATTCACGCGATGGGGTTGAACACGGTTTCGATTTACGTTTTTTGGAACGTGCATGAGCCGCGCGAGGGTGAATTCAATTTCTCCGGTGACGCGGACATCGCGCAGTTTGTGCGGCTCGCGCAAAAGGAAGGTTTGTGGGTGATTTTGCGGCCCGGTCCGTATTGCTGCGCCGAATGGGAATTCGGCGGTTATCCGTGGTGGCTGCTCAAGGATCACAACATGAAAGTGCGCAGCCAGGATTCGCGCTTCCTCGCGGCGGCGGAAACTTACTTGAAAAAACTCGGCGAACAACTCGCGCCGCTGCAAATCACGCACGGCGGCCCGATCATTTTGGTGCAGGTGGAAAATGAATATGGCAGCTACGGCAACGACCATGTCTATATGCAAAAAATTCTCGACCTGGATCGCGCCGCCGGTTTTGATGTGCCGTTTTTCACCGCCGATGGCGGCGGAAACATGATGGCCAACGGGCATCTGCCCAATGTTTTGCCGGGCCTCAACGGCGGTGGCGGCCCGGACATCATGAAGCAGATCGGCCAGTATTGTCCGACGGGCCCGTGGTTCGTGCCGGAATTTTATCCGGGCTGGCTCGATCATTGGGGCGAACCGCACGCGCACATCGGCTACCAGGGCCTCGTGCGCGAAACCGAATGGAAACTGACGAACAACGTCTCGTTTTGCTACTACATGATTTACGGCGGCACGTCGTTCGGTTTTATGAACGGCGCAAATTACGGCGGACATTTTCAGCCGCAGCCGACGAGTTACGATTACGATTCGCCGATGGATGAAATGGGCCGGCCGACGGAAAAGTATTTTGCGCTGCGCGCCGTGCTGGCAAAACATCTAGCGCCGGGCGAGAAAATGCCGGATGTTCCGGCCACGACGCCGGTGATTGAAATTCCGAAAATCGAACTTAACGAGTCCGCGAGCCTCTTCGACAATCTGGGCACGCCGGTGAAATCGGAAAAGCCGTTGAGCTTTGAAGATTTGAATCAAGGTTACGGCTACGTTTTGTATCGGACGAAAATTTCCGGTCCGGTGGACGCAACGTTGAAAATAAATGAGCTGCGCGACTACGCCGTGGTTTGCGTGGACGGCAAACGCGTCGCGGTGCTGGATCGCCGTTACAAACAGGATTCCACGCCGCTCAAAATCACCGGCCCGTCCGCCATGCTCGACATTTTGGTCGAGAACTGCGGGCGCATCAATTACGGCGGCCAGCTTCCAGACAATCGCAAGGGCATCACGGAATTTGTCACGCTCGGCGACCGCGAACTGACCGGCTGGGAAATGTATAAGTTCCCGTTCGACAATGTTTCATCGCTGAAATTCAAATCCACGCCAAACGCCGACGCGCCCGCCGTGCATCGCGGCACGTTTGAATTGTCGCAGCCCGGCGACACGTTTCTGGATCTGCGCGGCTGGGGCAAAGGCATTGTGTTCGTGAACGGCCACAATCTTGGCCGTTACTGGCATGTCGGCCCGCAGCAGACGCTTTATTGTCCCGGCGTGTGGCTCAAAAAAGGGCGCAACGAAATTGTGGTGTTTGAACAGTTGAAGGACGATGCTCACAGCCTCGCCGGAATCAAGACGCCGGTTCTGGATCAGCTCAATCAGGATGGAAATGCACCAACACCGTGACTGGAGCGAAAATTTATTCGATGAAGACAGAGTCGCAAACCGTTCCTCTCGTAAAAGCCTGGCTTTCAGAACATCCACGCACCGTGATCGGCGCCATTCTGGCGGTGTGTCTTGGCCCGTTTCTCAACCAGGCCATCCAAACGGATGACACGCTCTTTGTCTGGACGGCGGAATGGATTCAAAAGCATCCGGCCGATTTTTTCGGCTTCAAAGTGAATTGGTGGATGTCCGCGATCCCCATGTGGATGACGAACTACAACCCGCCGGTGCTGCCGTATTTCCTGGCGGGAGCGGCGGCCTTGTTCGGGTGGAACGAAATGGGGCTGCATCTGGCGTGCTGGCCCGTCGCGTTCGCGGCGGCGACCGGCATTTACGCGCTCGCCAAAATGTGGTGTGAACGGCCCTTGCTGGCCACGTTGGCCGCCATTTTTACGCCGGCCTTTCTGGTTTTAAGCACGACGTTGATGTGCGATGTGATGATGTTGAGTTTTTGGATCTGGGCGCTGGTGCTTTGGGAACGCGCTTTGGACAATGAGCAAAGCCGGTGGCAGTTTGTCGTGGCGGGAATGCTGGCGGGCCTGGCCGTGCTGACAAAATACAGCGCGGTGACCTTGCTGCCGTTGCTGCCCATCTTGAGCCTCCTGCGAACCCGCAAGCTGGGCTGGTGGTGTGCGGGATTGATGGTGCCGTTGATCATGGTGGCGGGCTATGAATGGTTGACGGCCAGAATGTATGGACACGGACTGCTTGCTCTCGCCGGACATTATGCGCGGGCAAACCGTTTCGGATTTCCGGGCGGCTGGAAGGCCAAAGGCATCATAGGTCTGGCCTTTGCGGGCGGCAGTCTGCTGCCGCTGCTGTTCTTTGCGCCGTGGTTGTGGCGGCGGCAAACATTATGGACAGGCGGCATTCTGATTTTCGGTGTTTTGTTCGGAGTGTTTTGGCTGGGTGGCGACCTGGGACTTATCCATGCCTGGGTGGATCCGGACGGCGTCTTGATGCAGCACTGGGATTTTCGGCTGCAAGTGCTGCTTTTGACTGCGGCGGGCCTGCACTTGTTGCTGCTCGCGGGCGCCGAAGCCTGGCAGCGACGCGACCGGATTTCCGTGGCGCTGGTGCTTTGGATTGGGAGCGTTCTCTTTTTTGCGACCGTGTTAAATTGGACGGTGAACGCCCGCAGTTTCCTTCCCGTCGTTCCGGCGGTGGTGATTCTCCTGGTCCGACGCTTGCAGGCCGCGCGGGAAACTCCTGGCGGGAATAACTGGCTGATCTGGCCGTTGGCGCCGGCGGCGGCGATCACGTTGAGCCTGGTGGTGGCCAACTACCAACTCGCCAATTCCGCCAGGACGGCGGCGAAGCAAATCGCGGCAAAATATAAAACCCCTGGCCACAACTTGTGGTTTGAAGGGCATGGCGGGTTTCAATACTACATGGAAAAATTCGGCGGCCAGCCGGTGGATGTAGAACGGTCCTTGCTGCTGCCGGGCGATATTATCGCCGTGGCCTTGGGCGGCGACTTTGTAGTGCTGCCACCCGGGAGCGTGGGGCCGGTCAAAACCATCATGCTCCGGTTATATTCGTGGATGAACCTGCAGGCGAACAACGCCCGCAGCGCTGCGGGATTTTATACTTCGGATTGCGGTCCGGTTCCCTTTGCTTTCGGCGGGCTTCCGCCCCAGGAGTATTTCATCGTAAAAGCATTTGCCCAGGTGCATTTCCATTCGCAGCCCGCCAATCCGCAGGAAGTGCAGGCGGGCGCGGTGCCGAGTTTCCGGGGCACGGATTATTCCGTGAACGACGCCACAATCGTTCCAGAGAACCCGGCGGCAACGGAGCAAATCCGGCTGGCCGGTCAATCCGAGAAGGATGGAAACATTGAAGAAGCCATTCAATGCTATCAGGCCGCGCTAAGTGTGGATTCCAACAACCCGGTGGCATTGAATAATCTCGCCGGGATTCTGGCCGCCGCCGGCAAGCCGGGATTGAGTGATGGCAAAACCGCCGTGCAACTGGCCACCCAGGCGGTCAAACTGACTGATTGGCGACGGCCAATGATGATCGGGACGCTCGCCGCCGCCTATGCCGCCGACGGCCAGTTTGCGAAAGCGTTGTTTGTGGCCCAGTTTGCCCATGACCTTGCCATTTTAACGGGCCAGTCGGACGTGGTTGCGAGCAGCGCCAAATTGATCAGCCTGTGCGCTGCCGGCCAAGCTACGGCTGCGACGGGCGGACAATAGTTTTTCAATTGTCGTGCCGGGGGGCTGAACGCAAAATGCCACCGGTCAAAGACAAAGCCAGATGGCGGCTGTGAACCCATAAAATTTCATCCTCGTCGTCCACCTCGCCCCCGTAATCAAATTCAGAAAAGCCGGGACGAGGACGAGCACGAGGAGGAATGCGGAATTGACACGCCCGACGCATTTTTCTAGCTTCTTCCGGCAAAGACACCGCACTTTGCCCCGAATGAAAGTTCGGGGATTTTTATTGCGTAGGACAGGCGTCGCGCCTGTCAACTGAACAGACAAAACAAGAGACAGGCTGGAAGCCCGTCCTACTTTAATTATGGCAAACACAATTCTCGTCGGCGCCCAATGGGGCGATGAAGGCAAGGGCAAAATCATTGACGTGCTCACCGAGTCGGCGGATGTCGTCGTCCGTTCGCAGGGCGGCAACAACGCCGGCCACACGGTTTTTCTGGGGCCAAAAAAATACGTCCTGCACCTCGTGCCATCGGGAATTTTGCGCAAAAATAAATTGTGCGTCATCGGCAACGGCGTCGTGGTTGACCCGATTGGCCTCGTTGAAGAAATCAAATCGCTGCAAAAAATCGGCGTCAAAGTCACGCCAAAGAATTTCGTTTTGAGCGAAACCGCGCACATTGTTTTGCCGTATCACCGCGAACTAGACGCGCAGCGTGAAGTCTTGAAAGGCAAAAATAAAATCGGCACCACCAAACGCGGCATCGGCCCGGCTTACGGCGACAAGGCCGCGCGCGTCGGCTTGCGCATGATTGACCTCGTGAACCCAGTGCGCTTCGAGGAAAAATTAAAATTACGCGTCAAAGAAAACAACGCCGTGCTCACGTCGCTCGGCGCGAAACCATTGTCGTTCCAAAAAGTTTTTGCCGAATACGCCGCCGCTGGAAAATTTCTCACGCCCTTCGTCGCGAACACCGTTGTTCTGTTGCACGAAAAAATGCGCGAACAAGCGAACATTTTGTTTGAGGGCGCGCAGGGGACTTTTCTGGATATTGATCACGGCACGTATCCATTTGTTACGTCATCGAACACGACGGCGGGCGGCGCTTGCACCGGTTCGGGCGTGCCGCCGCATCGCATGGATCGCGTCGTCGGCGTGATGAAGGCTTACACGACGCGCGTCGGCGAAGGGCCGTTGCCGACGGAAAATGCGGAGATTTCCGATTTGCTGCACGGCATGGGCCGTGAATTCGGCGCGACGACCGGGCGCGCGCGGCGCTGCGGCTGGTTTGATTCCGTCGCCACGCGCCACGCGACGATGGTCAACGGCATTGACGATCTCGCCATCACGAATCTCGACGGCCTCGACACGGTGGAGACGATCAAGGTTTGCGTCGCGTATCGTCACGGCAGGAAGCAATACGATTTCGTGCCGAACGACGCGCAGGTGCTCGCCGAATGCGAACCGGTTTATGTGGAATTTGAAGGCTGGCGCACGCCGACGGACCAGGCGCGCAAATTCGCCGACCTGCCACCGAAAGCGCGCGCGTATCTGAAGGCGATCGCGGAACTGACGAATGCGAAATTGTTCATCGCGTCCATCGGCCCGGCGCGGGAGCAGACGATTTTTGTTTAACCACAAAAGTTGTGCGCAGATTTCGCAGGTGAACGCAGATTGAATTTACAAGTTTTGAAATCTGTGCAATCTGCGTAATCTGCGGACAGATTTCCTTGGATGAATGACTTGATTAAAGAACTCGACAGCGTGGCTTTGACGCGCGACCTGCTCGAACACGGGCTGATGTGTGGCGACGTGGGCACGGCTGTTTTGGTGCATCGCAACGGCGAAGGATTTGAGGTCGAATTCGTCGGCTACGACGGCCACACCGTCGCGCTACTGACGCTGGAACGCGATCACGTGCGTCCGTTGGCCACGCATGACATTCCCCACGCACGCGAGCTGGCGCACGTGTAATTGCTTGTCCGCAGATTTCGCTGATGAACGCGGATTGACGCTGCCAATTTTCCCGCGCACACTTGCCCGCGCAATAAGCCAATAATTTACAAGCGAATCAAATCCATGCCCGAAACAATCACAAACAGCCATACTTCTTTCAAGGAAATCACCGAGGAATTACGCGAACTTTATCTTGGCGATTCTCGCCCTTGGATGATTGGCTTTAGCGGAGGCAAAGACAGCACTCTTGTTGCTGCACTGGTTTTTGAAGCTGTTTTATCCGTCCCCGCCGAGCAACGCACAAAAGAAATTCATGTCGTTTGCACAGACACACGCGTTGAAATTCCGGCGATTGTTGAAATGGTTGAGACGACGCTGGCGCGGATGCGAAAATTTTCGCAAGACAATCAGCTTAATGTTGAAGTTCATTTACTACGTCCGCCAGCAGAGCAAAGTTTTTGGGTCAACATCATCGGGCGCGGCTACCCGCCACCAAACCGGGTTTTTCGTTGGTGCACAAACCGGTTGAAAATTGATCCCATGACCCGGTTCTTTGAGTCGCGCATGGGGCGATGGAAAGAGGCCGTTTTACATTTGGGCGCACGACGGGCGGAAAGTGCTTCACGCGCGCAAACAATCGCGGCGCGGGAAACCCGCAACGGTCTTTCGCGCCATCCCGATTTGCCGCGCGTATGGGTTTCAAATCCAATCCAATTTCTGACGACGGAAGAAGTCTGGGCTTACCTGCTCCAACATCCGTGTCCGTGGGGCGGCGACAATCGTGCGCTTTACAAACTTTACTCACAGGCGGGCGGTGGCGAGTGTGCAATCCAGATTGACACCAGCACACCGTCTTGCGGAAACTCTCGTTTTGGTTGCTGGACTTGCACGGTTGTTGACCGTGACAAAGCAAGCGAAGGACTTCTTGAAAGCGGCGATGAGCGAATGGAACACTTGCTCAATTTTCGCGAAACGCTTCTTGAATTCCGCAATCCAGAAACCGGCTGGCGCGACAGCCGCCGATACTTTCAACCATTTGAATTAACTCAACTCAATTGACCGTGGACATAAAAGCCTACTGGTTAAAACAAATTGCCACCCTGAAAGTGGACAAAGCCCGTGGTGATCCTGCTCCGCATAAACCTCTGCTTCTCCTTGTCATTTTAGATTTAGCTGAAGCAGGTTTGTTGGAGCCGGAAATTTTAGCACTTACAGGTGAGCTTGCATTTCGGTTTTGCACTTATTGGACTGTTGTGGCTTCTCGGCGGAAACAACGTCCCGAAATTCGGATGCCATTTCATCACATGAAGTCTGGCGGTTTTTGGACTGTGCTGACGGAGGACGGAAAGCCATCGCCAGACAAAAAACTTACGGCTTTCATCAAACTCGATAGTTCTTTCTTAAAATGTATCCACGACCAAGACTTTAGAAACAAGGCGCGGCGATTGTTAGTTGGAAATTATTTTTCTGGAGAAGAACAAGTGGCGCTATGTGCCATGTTGGACATTTCCGTTCCTTCCGAAACACAAGTTCTTCGTGAAACTGCGGCAGTTGAACAGGCGGCTGCGGTTGAACAAGGCCGCGAGGCAAGATTCCGCCTCACTGTCATTCCGGCTTACAATTACACTTGCGCTCTTACTGGCTATCGTCTTGTTACAATCACAAGTGGGAGCATTGTGGACGCCGCGCATATCCATCGTTTTGCTGACAGTCGAAATAATGATCCGCGAAACGGAATGGCACTTTGCAAAAACGCGCATTGGCTTTTTGACATCGGACTTTGGACGCTCGGAGATGACTACCGCGTGCGCGTGGCTTCAACAAAGTTTTCCGAATCTGGAACTGATGCGCTGCTTTTGAAATCTTTGGAAGGCCGGAAAATTCTTCTTCCGTCTGATACTAAACTTTGGCCAGATCCGATTCACTTGGCTTGGCATCGAGCTAACCGATTCCAAGGAGTCTAATTATTTTCTCAATTAAGCGCACCGATGCCTTTTGGTGCATTAAATTTGTGGCCGGTGAGCGAGAGATAATCCACGCCAAGTTTGCGGACATCAATCGGAACTTTCCCGACAGCTTGAACCGCATCACAGTGGAACAAAATGCCGCGCGCTTTGCATAACTGCGCAATTTCTTCAATCGGAAATAAAACTCCCGTCTCATTATTCGCCCACATTAGCGAGACAACGGCGGTATCGTCTGCAATCGCAGCTTCGAGATCAGCTATTTTCAACAGGCCATCCCGATCAACCGGAAGATAGGTGACGCGCACGCCTTCTGTTTCCAATGTCCTGCAATACGTCAGCACCGACGAATGTTCGACAGCAGAGGTAATGACGTGTCGCTTTTTTGGAATAGTTTTTAGAGCAGCGTGAATCGCAGCGTTGTTGCTTTCCGTGGCGCAAGACGTGAATATAATTTCACGCGGATGTGCGCTAAACAATTCCGCGACCTGCTCGCGCGCCTTTTCGATCACCGTTTTTAATTTCGATCCAAAGCGGTAACTGCTTGAAGGATTCCCCCATTCTTCGGTGAAGTATGGCAACATGGCGTCGCGCACTTCCGGTGCAACGCGCGTTGTCGCGTTATGGTCGAGATAAATCATGTAAGGCGTCTATGAGATTAGCTTGAATCAATAATTTGCAGAATAAAAAAGCGGCCTCCGTTTCCGAAAGTCGTCTTACGCCGGCACTAATTCGATTTTGATTTTGCGTCCCAGCGCGCGCGCGGCTTTGCCAAGCGTTGAAAGTGTCAGCGACGAATTGGAGGCGTCGAGCAACCGGTCCACGGCGGCGCGGCTGGTTTTCATGCGCGCGGCCATTTCCGCCTTGGTGAGTTCGTTTTTGGCGAGCAATTTTTCCAATTGCAGCCTCAGCGCTTTTTTCATGGCACGTTCCTCGACTTCTTCCAAAATGCCTTCGTCTTTGAGAAAGTCCCGGAAGTCGCTTCCGCGATGGATATTCTTTTTCATAAATTCAATATTCTTTTTTTCGTTTCTTCGCCAAAGCCAGTTCATCCGGCGGCGTCCGCTGCTGCTTTTTGATGAAGCCATGCAGCAGCACGATTTCTTCATCAATCACGGCGAACAACGTCCGCGCGATGCGGTTCGCCAGCCGCGAACGGATTTCCCATATGCCGTCGCCCAAATTATCCACAAGCGGCTTGCCGACGGGCCACACGTATTGCACGGACAAAATATCCGCGCCGATGGCCTTGCGCTCTACCGCTGGCAAACTTTTGAGCCATTGACGCACTGGCTCATTGCCCACGTTGGTCTGGTAAAAAACGACGTTGAGCGGGCGTTCAGATTTCATCCGCACCGGAATGTATCAAGATTGATACATTTATCAACGGACGGTTTGAAGGAAATTTTTATTTTTTGAAATCAGCGCAATTCCGCCTTCGCATTGCTACGGCGCGACAAGCCGCGTAATCTGCTGGCAAATAAATGAGTTCCGCCACTTCACATTTGAGCGCTGAAGCGAAAGCGGTCTTGTCAAAACCGGTCGCGCGAGCAAGACTTGAAGCGTGAAAGCGAATCTGCCGATTGAAGTTGACCCGGAAATCATGAGCGGGGCGCCGGTGTTTCGCGCGACGCGCGTGCCGGTGCAATCGCTCTTTGAATATCTGGAGGACGATTTGTCGCTGGATGAGTTTCTGGATTGTTTTCCGACGGTGCGGCGCGAGGACGCGATTGCGGTGCTGGAACACAGCAAGGCTGAATTGTTGGTTCACGCGTGAAAATTCTTTTCGACGAATGTATGCCGCAGCCGTTGCGCCGTCGTCTGGCGGAGTTTGAAATTTCCACGGCGCAGGAAATGGGCTGGGCCGCGTAAAGAACGGCGAATTGCTCAAACACGCCAAAGGAGTCTTCGATGTTTTTCTGGCCGCCGACCAGCAACTCAAGTATCAGCAAAAGTTGAAAGACAGACAGCTTGCGATCCTCGTGCTTTCAACAAATCGCTGGCCGAAAGTAAAGGCCAAGACGCCGGAAATCATCGCGGCAGTTCACGCCTTGCGTCCGGGTGATTACAAGGAATTGGATTTGTAATTTTTCAAATGAGCACCGCCACTTCCCATTTGAGCGCCGAGGCGCGCGCGTCGTTGCCGCAACATTGCCATTTCCTAATTTGTTGACTTTGATGAAGTGATGCAATAGCATCAGATGTATGAGAACGACCTTGGACATTGAAGATGACGTGTTGCAAGCCGCCAAAGAACTGGCGCAACGCGAAGGCGGCACGGCGGGAAAAGTTATTTCCACTTTGGCGCGATGCGGCCTGGCTGGTCCGCAAACGAAATCAAAAAAATCTCCCGTCACGCGCGGCGGCGTGCCGTTGCTGTCCTCGCGCGGTGAAGTGGTGACGCTCGAACATGTCCAGAATTTGATGGATCAAGAAGGGATTTAACATGCGCGCTTTGCTGGACGTGAATGTCATTATCGCGCTGCTTGACCCCGACCATGCTTTTCATGAACGCGCCCATGCGTGGTGGGCGGCGAATATGAAACGGGGCTGGGCGAGTTGTCCACTCACGGAAAACGGCGGCGTCCGCGTCATGTCCAACCCGAATTACAGCGAGAAGGCACGGTTCACGCCGGGCGATTTGATTGGGCGGCTGCGGAAATTTGCCGGACAAAGCAACCACGAATTTTGGCCGGACAAAATTTCCCTGCGTGACGAAAAGATTTTTGCAACGGAACGAATCCACAGCTCTCGTCAACTGACAGATTTGTATTTGCTGGCGCTGGCAGTTGAAAATCGCGGACGGCTCGTGACATTTGACCGTGGCATTTCAATTTCCTGTGTGAGCAATGCCAAAGCAGCGAATTTGTGCGTCGCTTAAATTTCATTTTTGAAATCAGCGCAATCCGCGTAATCTGCGGACAAACAAAATGAGTTCCGCCACTTCCCATTTGAGCGCCGAAGCCCGCGCGTCATTGCCGCAGCATGTCGCCGTCATCATGGACGGCAACGGCCGCTGGGCGAAGCAGCACGGCTTGCCGCGCATCGAGGGCCATCGCGTCGGCGCGGAATCGGCGCGGACGATCATCCGCACGGCGGGCGAACTCGGTATCAAATATCTCACACTCTACGCTTTTTCGGCGGAGAATTGGAACCGCCCCAAGGACGAAGTGGACGCGCTGATGAAATATCTCGTCCACTATCTCAAAAGCGAAACGCCGGAGCTGAATAAAAGCAACGTGCGCCTCGAAGTCATCGGCCAGATTTATCGCCTGCCGGAAAATGTGCAGGAACATCTGCGGAAATCCATCGCGACACTTTCAAAAAATAATGGCCTCACGCTCGTGATGGCGTTGAGCTACGGCAGCCGGATCGAAATCGTCGAGGCCGTGCGCGCGATCGCCGAGAAAGTGAAATCAGGAAAACTTGAATCCGCCGACATCACCGAGAAAATCATTTCAGAAAATCTTTGGACGCGCGGAACGCCTGATCCGGATTTGCTGATTCGCACGAGCGGCGAAATGCGCGTGAGCAATTTTCTTTTATGGCAAATCAGTTACGCCGAACTCGTCATCACGCCGACGCTCTGGCCGGATTTTCGCAAGCCGCAATTTTTTGCAGCGCTGGAGGAATACGCCAAGCGGAACCGGCGGTTTGGGGGAGTTTGAAAAGCGGCCGCCGCCGCTCCGCTTTGCCAACGCAGAGCCGTGACTTTGTTCAAGGCTTCGACTTCACCAGATCGTGCGGTGTGAATTTGAAGACGAAATACGTCGCGCGGTTTGTGCCGACGTTGCGCAGGCCGTGCAGCTCGTTCGACGCCTCGAAGATGATGCCGCCCGCCGTGACAATGTTTGTCACGCCGTTTTGCATCGCCGCCACGGTGCCTTCCTTGATGATCATCAGTTCCTCGTCCGCGTGCCGGTGCGGCGCGTGCGGCGACTCGCCGGGATTGAGCGTGGTGATGTGGCACTCGAATTCCGCGAGCACCGGCGTGGGCGCGTCGAACACCGCGCGCGATTCGCCCACCTTCGTCGGCACGGCCTTGAGGCCGGCCCAGTTGAAGACGGACGAATGCATCACCGGCCTGCCGTTGGACTCCGCGAGCGCGATGCCCGCGAACGCAATGAAGCCAGAAACGGCGGCCACGAATAAATCTCTGCGGGTAATCATCCGCGCATTTCGGCGGGAAAACAATATGAAGTCAAGCGGACAATTGCCGGATCAGCCCGGCGTGGTGAAATGGAAAATGGCTGCGGGCTACTTTGATTTCGGGCGGTGTTTGGGTTTTGCCGCCGCGATTTGGATGGCACGCCGCGCCCAGGCGGCCAGTTCGTGCGGTTGTTCCAGCACGTCCGGCGGCACTTCGTGATACGCCATCGTCATCCGCCGGCCCTTCATTTCGTAGGTGAACGGCCCCATGCCGCGCGCCGTGTAATCCGCCTGCGACGACGCGTCGGTTTTGAAGAACAGCCGGCCTTCGTCCAGTATCCCGAAGAATTTTTCGCCGCAATATAATCCATGCGCGCCGAACACCGCCTTCGCGCGCAATTCCGGCAGCGCGCTCAACTGGTCCAGCACGAATTCATTGAAAGAGTCGTCCGCCATGTGGCCAAGCATAAACTTAAACCTGTGCCACGGCAAATATCAGCATTTTTTTCTCGACTTTTCGGCGGAAATGGCGATTGATTAAGTCAATCAAGAAAGATGAGCGCTAAAATGTCCTTTACCACGAGCCGGTATGGCTGGCAGCCAGACTTGCCGGATCATCGTGATCATCTTTACGCCGCGCCGCTGGCGGCCATCGGCCCGGTGCCGGCGAAGATGGATTTGCGCCACGAGTGTCCGCCGGTTTATGATCAGGGGCAGTTGGGCAGTTGCACGGCCAACGCCATCGCCGCCGCCATTCAATTTGACCGGCTGAAACAAAAGCTGGCGGTTTTTATTCCGTCGCGGCTCTTCATTTATTACAACGAACGGGTGATGGAACATTCCGTGGCCTCGGACAGCGGGGCGCAAATCCGCGACGGCATTAAAAGCGTCGGCGCGCAGGGCGACTGCCCGGAAACGGAATGGCCGTATGTCCCCGCCAAATTCAAAACCAGGCCGGCGGCGGCGTGCTACCAAGACGCCTTGAAATACAAGGTGGTTTCGTATCAGCGCGTCACGCATACGCTCGGCCAGCTCAAGGGCTGTCTGGCGTCGGGTTATCCGTTTGTTTTTGGTTTCACGGTGTATGAAAGTTTCGAGAGCGTGTCGGTAGCGAAGAGCGGCCACGCGCCGCTGCCCGCATCTGGCGAGCAGACCGTGGGCGGCCACGCGGTCGTCGGCGTGGGCTATGACGACGCGAAGCAGTGGTTTGTCGTCCGCAATTCCTGGGGCGGTGGCTGGGGCATGAAGGGATATTTCACCTTGCCATACGCCTATGTGACGGACGACAATTTAGCCAGCGATTTCTGGACGGTCCGCATCGTCCAGTAGTGCCATCCATCATCAGAGAAAATCGGAATAAAAAACTATGACCCTGACCAAACGCGATCTCGTCGTGCGCATCAGCGAAGAAACCGGGTTGATCCAGACCCAGGTTTTTGATGTCGTGCAAAAAACCCTGGACTACATCGCCGAATCGCTTGCCAAGAGGGACAAGGTGGAGCTGCGTAACTTCGGCGTATTTGACGTGAAAATCCGCAAGGCGCGCGTCGGGCGCAATCCGAACAAACCGGAAACCGACGTGCCGATTCCCGCCCGCGCGATGGTGAAATTCAAGGCCGGCAAGGAAATGCGCGCCGAAGTGCTCAAGCTCACGCCCGGAGCAAAATAAATTCGTTGCAGCGGCGGTCTGTGACCGTCGAAAACGGCGCTCACAGAGCGCCGCTGCAATTTGGATTTCGAAATTTGCCGGCAACTTTCTGCGTTCCTGCTTTCCTAATTCAATTTTTTTCTTATCTTGTCGGCTATGGAACGACTGCCCGGATTTCGCGACTTTTATCCCGAACCGCTCCCGCACGCAGACACCGGGAGCGCCGACGCGCGCCAGTATATTTTTGAAAAGTGGCGCGCTATCGCCAAGCGCTACAATTTCCGCGAATATGACGGCCCGCCGCTTGAACCGCTTGAACTTTTTACGACGAAAAGCGGCGACGAAATTGTCGGGCAACTCTACAATTTTACGGACAAAGGCGAACGCAAAATTTCCCTGCGACCAGAAATGACGCCGACGCTCGCGCGCATGGTCGCCGCGCACGAGCGCAATTACAAAAAACCCATCAAGTGGTTCGCGCTGCCGCAATTGTTCCGCTACGAACGTCAGCAGAAAGGCCGTCTGCGCGAACATTTTCAGTTCAACGCCGACATCATCGGCGAAAGCGATCCGGCGGCGGACGCGGAACTCATTGCGCTGTTGATTGACGCGTTGCGCGCGTTTGGTTTGACCGAACAGGATTTTGTCATCCGCTTGAGCAGCCGCAACGCGTGGCAGGAATTTTTCCAGGGGAGCACCCCGCCGGATTCTTCCATGCGCGAATACGAATTCTTCCAAATCATAGACAAACTCGAACGCACGCCGAAGGAAGAAACCGAAAAAAAATTATCCGCGCTCGGATTTTCCCTCGCGGACGTGAACCAATTCATCGAATCCGGCCAGCCGACGGCGGAACTGGAAAGCATTTTGCAAAATCTCGCCGCGCGGGGACTTGGCAATTTCGTCAAGATTGATTATCGCGTCATTCGCGGACTCGCGTATTACACCGGCGTCGTGTTCGAGGCGTTCGATGCGAAGGGCGAGTTCCGCGCCATCGCGGGCGGCGGACGCTACGACAACCTCGTCAAACTCATCAGCGGCTTCAAGGTGAACCTGCCCGCGCTCGGCTTCGGCATGGGCGACGTGGTGCTGCTGGAGATTTTGAAAGCGCGCGGCCTGCTGCCGAAATTCGACGCGAACGTGGACGTGTTTGTTTTGATCGAGGACGAAACTCTCCGCGCGCCGTCGCTGAAACTCATCCAGGAATTGCGCGCCGCTGGATTTGCCGTTGAATATCCGCTCACGCCCGCCAAACCCGACAAGCAATTTAAACGCGCGCAGGAATTGAAGGCGGCGTTCACGGCCAAAGTGGAAAGCGAATCCTATGTGCACATCCGCAACTTGAAGTCCCGCGATGAAATCGTCGCCGGTTTTGCCGACGCGGCGAATCATTTGAGGTGAAAAATATTTGTCGAGCTTGTCTTTGTCACGCCAGGAATCCTGCTTGAGAAAAATCAAATCGCCGGGTGATAGATACGGAATGCGGACGCCGCCTGTTTCCAAGCATCGCAACTGCGGACGAAAATCGTCGCCGGCTTTGCCGACGCGGCCAATCATCCGGGCTGGCTTATTTCAAAAGTTTTCAAAAACTCCGGCGCTGACTTGTTCACCGCCGGTTTTTTCCGGCTGTTTTGCGGTGAATAACCCAGGGGCTTGAAATGCTGGAATCCTTGATTTCAAAGGAGAATGTGAATTATTCACCCGTTGCCCACAGCGCATTTTTGGTGGATAAACTGTGCATATCAAATCGTAGCCAGTCCGGAAAATTCTGCTATGATGTTCACAGTTCATTGAAAGAACGAAGCGGACGGCGGAAAGTAAAATGGAAGTTGTTCGTTTCAAGATAATCCCAGGCAACTGGGGAAAAGCCGGGTCAGGCTGGTTGACTTGGCTCCTCTTAAAGCGGGCCGCAAGGCGCGGCGGCGGAGGCAGAATTCACCAGTTCCTCTGGCGGTGTTCGCACACCGTCAAATGCGAATGAGGGACTTGGCAGCGAGAGGCGATGAGAAACCGCTTCGAGTTGAGTCAAGTAGCCCGGACAAGTTTCGGTTCCGGGCGAATCGCAGTCACCCAGAGGGTGAACAGTTGCTACTGTGCATCAGCACGGTGCGGACGGCTCTGGCGGGTTCAAATGAAATTGGAACCGCCCAAAGAAAAACGCCGAAAGGCGGACAAAAGGAGCGGACGCATCGGGAAGAGCATGGAACTCGGCAGGTTCTGTGAAAAACTTCCAAGCGCCGGCGATGTTAAAAACGACACCGCTGGACTGTGAAAGAAAGGCAACTTGAGAGAGCAGAGGCGAGACCCGTGGCGTCGGGCGAACGCACCGTCAAAAGCGGTGGCTGACCCGGAGCCAGTGGTCAAGACGCGAACGAAAAAATCGCAGGCGTGTCTTGACCTGGTTCGCAGGCCGGTGGCGCAACCACCAGCCGAAGCGAGCTGAAAAGCCTCACTCGAAATCCGCGCATCGCAAGGTGCCGGACGGCCCTGCTACGAGGCCGACAACTCCGCTTGCCGTGGAGAATGGCGTCGGGAAACCGGCAGCCCCCGAAAGGGCGCGCGCCTAATGCCGGTGCGGGAAAGAGAGAGTGGCGAACTCCCATCCCCCATTTGTCCCTGCTCGACCGCAAGGTTGGGCAGGGACTTATTGTTTTCCCAAATCCTCCTCGTCCTTCGTCCTCGTAATCGTAATCGAAAAAATCGAGCACGATTTCAACATCGAACATCCAATACCCAACACCAATTTACAAAAACGCCGCCGAATCAATTAAATTTCATTGGATGTTCGAGGTTGGCTGTTCGATGTTTTCCAATTGAAAAAAATACTTGCCGCGCGCCACATTCCGCGCAATTTGGGTTCACAAAATTAACCAAGAAAAATTTATGGGACGCACGCCCCCGAAATCCAAAAATGTCTCGCGGAAAATGGTGTGGAACTCTTCAACGGCGAGCGGTCATTGTATGGTGCCAGAAGCTGACCGCTGCATGATTTAAGAATTAGGAAAACGGCCCGGAAACGACTCCACGCCCAAAATGCTTTTTAACCGGCGGCCAATTTCGTGTGCCAGATCAATCATTTCCTCCGCTTCCGTTTCCGCAAAATGACTGCGACAATTGAAAGTCCACAGTTCCAGCCACGCGCCAAAATGTTGCGCTTCGATGCCGAGATTAAAATGTTTCATCGGCATTTGGCCGGAATAGTCCGATGGTCCGCCGGTCAATCGCGCCCAGAAGGAGCCGATTTTTTTCAGGTGCGCCGGCCAGTCATGAATTTGTTTGTTGAAAATCGGGCCGATCAACGCATGTTGCCGCACGTCGGAATAAAAATGATTTAACAGACGCGCAAGTCCATCGCGTCCGCCGATCCGTTCATAAAGACTTTGCTCTGTGTTTGCTTGATTCACTGGCTCATCAGAATAAACCATAAAAATATATTTTCAATTTTCGCCATCCGAATTTTATTCGCCCAGATTCCGGCGCAATAATGCGCTTAATTTTGCGGGCGAGAGAACCGTGACGATTTTGCCTTTTACGGCTAATAGTTTTTGCGCCCGAAATTTGGCCAGAGTGCGCGAGAAAGTTTCACTGATGGTTCCCAACTCTGCCGCCAACACGCGCTTGGTCATCGTCAAATCAATTTTCACCGGCGTTTCACTTTGCGGATTTGGACAACGTTTGACCAGCCAGTTTGCCAGCCGCGTTTCCACGTCTTTCAAAGTCAAATCGTCCAATTGCCCGACGAGCATCCGCAAATGAAGACTCATCGAGCCGAGCATTCGCAGCGCGAGTTCCGGCCGACGTTTGAGCAATTCCAAAATGCCGGCCTTTTGCACGAGCAAAATGCGGGACGGTTCCAGCGCACGGGCGTCGGCGGGATAGCCGGCGGGCGAGGCCAGGGCCGCTTCGGCAAACGCTTCGCCCGCACGAAAAATATGAATCACTTGTTCCTTGCCCGCCGCGTTGACGCGATGGATGTTGACCGCGCCGCGTTGAATGATGTAAAAACCGCGCGCCGGTTCGCCTTCGTGAAAAAGATATTCGTCCTTGTCCAGCGATTTCAAAACCGTCACGTCCGCGATATTTTCCAAATCCGCCGGCGGCAATCCTGCGAACAGGCGGCAACTCCGCAAAGTGTTGATGACGGCGGTGCGTTTGAAACCGGCAAGCGCGAGGCTCATGCCGCAATTTCAATCCACTTCGCGCCAAAAGTAAATAATTCATCTCGCGTCCGATATTTCAATTTGCGAGACCTCTGCAAAATTGGCGTAGCGGCTTTCGGCAGAAAGCCGCATTTTTCAGTTCCAAAGTTTGCGGCGCTCTGCCGAGGCGCCGCTACGTTCAAAAACGAACTTTGCAGAGTCTCTTTGCGTCAGCCGCTCTTGATCGCGACGAGCGCGATGGCGTGCAAATGATTTTGGTATTTGCGAAATATTTTTCGCATGTCGAAAACGCGCCGCCGCGCTTCGGGCGTTCGCGCGACATTGAAAATGAAACGCAACGCGCGCCAAAATCCTTCGTCGCGAATCAGCCGGCGTGGTTCGAGCAAACGCATCGGCGCGACGGATTGCGATTGCACTTTGAAGCCGACGGCTTCCAGCAGTTCGCGCCACTCCCGCGCGGTCAACGGGCGCGCGCCGACGTGGATGCTGTGCGCGAGCGCGCCGCTGATTTCATTTTTGATCGCGTCGGATAATTCGTCCGGCGCGAGGCTCAATTCGTGAATGCCGTAACGTCCTCCGGGTTTCAGCAGGCGAAATGCTTCCGCGACAATTTTTCGTTTTTGCTCCGGCCCTTGCATCGTCAGCATCGCTTCGCCATAAACGACCGTGGCGGATTCACCCGGCAAACCGGTTTGTTCAGCGACGCCGATCAGACAACGCTGCCGCGGCTCGCACAAAAAATTTCGCACTTTGGCGGCGGCGATTTCATCGCGTTCAATCGCCTTGTAACTTGCCGGATTTCTTTTAAGCGTCATTCGCGCCGTCACACCCAGGCCGGGTGCGAACTCGATGACGGAATCGCCCGGCTGGATTTTTAATTGCTTGAGCAAAGCACGCGTGAGTTCGAGACCGCCGGGCCGCAAGACGCGCTTGCCCATTTTGGCGAGCAGCCAGTGGCCGGGCATTTTGACGTCGGCGCAGGGAATATGATTTTCGGAAACTGGAGCATTGATAGAGTGATTCATCATTTTGTGCGGTTGATGGTTTAATTAACGATGGCCGTCGCTTTTTTCCGGCGACGCTTTCGTTTGACCGGCCGGTGTGACGAACGTGAGCAGCATGGAAAACGGCTGTTTCGCTTTGACGGCGTGGCGCAGATTCGGCGGCATGAACAACAGTGTTCCCGCTTTGAGCGTGTGCGATTTTCCGTCGAGATTGAATTCGCATTCGCCGGACAGAATTTCAATCAGCGTCTGTTGCGTGGACGCGTGCTCGGTCAATTCCTGTCCTTTGGAAAATCCAAAGACTATGACTCGCAAATTCGGCGTGGACAGCAGCGTGCGACTCGTGATTCCGTCGGGCGCGAACTGTGTTTCCGCCGCGAGCGATAAAATTTTCGCCGCGCCGGCGTCGTTGGATATTTTTTCATTCACGCAGATAATCTAGCACGGACGCAAATCGCGCGCTTTGACCTATGTCAAGGAATCTTTCCGCGAGCCGTTTTACGTTTGACTGTGATAAAAAACAAACCATGAACGAGGAGGAAAAAAATATGCAAATGAATCCTGAACTTTTGGCGGCGCAACCGTTTCTCAAAGAGATGTCCGCGCGCCAACTTGAACTACTGGCGGAAAACGCGATGCTGGCAGAATTCAAAACCGATGAACTCATTTTCAAAGAAGGCAGTCCGGCAAACCGCTTTTACATTCTGTTGAGCGGCGAGGTAATGCTGGAATCGCCCGGTCCGAAATGCGACGACGAACGCGGCACGGTGCAAATTGAAACTATTGGTGTCGGCAGCGTGCTGGGCTGGTCGTGGCTGTTTGCGCCGTATTATTCGCATTTCAGCGCGCGCATCGTATCGCCGGTCAAAGCCATCTTTTTTTACGGCACGCGCCTGCGCGAGCAGTGCGAGAGCGACCATGATCTCGGTTACGAATTGATGAAACGGGTTGCTGCGATTTTCATCGAACGGTTGCAGGCTACCCGGGAAAAATTATCGGAACAAGGCGGAATCCTGTCGTTGGCAATATGATCCGAACACATGGATGGCGGTGACAAAATGCATTGGTCGGGCAATTTTCCGGCTTGAATTTACTTGCCGGCTATGGGGTGAATACCCCATAGACCTTTTACAAAAAAACCACATGTTCTAAACATTTTCTAGATTTTCAAATAATACCACCGACGCTTAAAACAATCCAACATCGCCCGAAAGAAGATTATGAATGAATCATCCAATAAAACCATGTTGATTTCCAAAGGCTGGATTCAAGCCGTCGCGCTTGTGATGCTGTTTGGATTTTTTGTGATGGGGCTGCTCGCCTATTACACCTACACCGACGAGCCGCCGATTCCGGCCAAAGTCGTGGACGCCAGTGGAAATGTTTTGTTCACCGGCAAGGATGTCATCGCCGGGCAGCAAATTTTT
>Ga0209483_1000268_pt1 | contig 48140 bp, 42 predicted proteins | sample NGEPerA_FD_184508 | JGI IMG/M metagenome (GOLD analysis project Ga0209483, IMG submission 184508) | Arctic peat soil microbial communities from the Barrow Environmental Observatory site, Barrow, Alaska, USA - NGEE PermafrostL2-A... | ecosystem: Environmental > Terrestrial > Soil > Wetlands >...
CATTTGAACTGCTTGGCATTCACAAACACGTCACCGCACATTTTGCCGCCGCTGCCGACGACGCCCCGTTGCTCCGCCGCCAGTTGTCGGCGTATTTCCCCGAAGCCGTCTTTGTCCCGCAAGAAGACACGTTGAAGCAGGCATGGAACACAATCACGGGCGATGAAATGCTGGCGGTGGAATTCGGCTTGGCGCATGAATTCATGTTGCCGCTCGCCAGCGGCAAAATTGATCCGTTCATCGGCATCATCGGCGCACTGGCAGAGTTGCGGCAGGGCGAACTTGGATTGTTTCAGGTATTGTTCCAGCCCGCAGACGAACCGTGGCCGGAAAGCATCGTTCGCTCCGTCACCCACGCAGACGGCAAACCGTTTTTCGTTGATTCGCCGGAACTGGCAGGCGCAGCGGAAAATAAAGTCGCCCGACCGCTGTTTGCCGCCGTGGTTCGCATTTTGGTTTGTGCCGGGGAACGTGAACGCATGTTGCAACTGGCACGCGACCTTTCCGGTTCGCTGCGCGTGTTCGCCCACCCAAACGGCAACGAACTCATTCCGCTTCACAACGACGATTACCCGTTCGAGGAACACATTGAGGACGTGTTGCGCCGCCAGACCCGGCGCACCGGAATGCTGCTCAACAGTGACGAGCTGATTGGATTCGTTCACATCCCGTCGAGTGCCGTGCGTTCGCCGGTTTTTCAACGGCAGACGACCAAGACCAAGGCGGTTCCGGGCATTGTCCGCCAGAGCGACGGCTGGTTGCTTGGCAACAACGAACACGCCGGCCAAACGGTTGAAGTCCGCCTGTCCCCCGAACAGCGGGTGCAGCATACGCATATCATCGGCGCCACCGGCACCGGCAAAAGCACCCTGCTTTTTAATCTCGTCCAACAGAGCATCGAAAATGGCGAGGGCATTGCCGTCCTCGATCCCCACGGCGATTTGATTGACCGCATTTTGGGCGTCATTCCCGCATCCCGTGTCGGCGACGTGGTGTTGGTGGACCCGGCGGACGGCCAGTTTTCAATCGGATTCAACATCCTGTCCGCTCACAGCGACCTTGAGAAAACCCTGTTGGCGTCCGACCTGGTTGCCGTGTTTCAGCGATTGAGCACGTCCTGGGGCGACCAGATGAACAGCGTCCTGCAAAACGCCATTCTTGCTTTCCTCGAAAGCGACCGGGGCGGCACCATCGCCGATTTGCGCCGCTTCCTGATTGAACCGGCATACCGAAATGAATTCCTGAAATCCGTCAGAGATTCGGAAGTGGTGTATTACTGGCAGAAAAGCTTCCCCCATCTGTCCGGCAACAAGTCCATCGGCTCGATTTTGACGAGGCTCGACGCGTTCCTTGCCCAAAAGCCCATCCGTTACATGGTATCGCAGCCGGAGAACAAGCTGGACTTCGCACACATCATGGACAGCGGCAAAATCCTGCTGGCGAAATTGCCGGAGGGATTGCTGGGCCGGGAGAATTCATATCTGCTGGGCACCTTGCTGGTGTCCAAGTTCCAGCAGATCGCCATGAGCCGGCAGGCGCAGCGGATTGAATCCCGCCGCTTGTTTAACATCGTTATTGATGAATTCGCCAATTTCATTACGCCCTCGATGGCGGAGATTTTGTCGGGAGCGCGGAAGTATCGCATCGGCCTCACGCTGGCCCACCACGAATTGCACCAGTTGCAGCGCAGCCCGGAAGTGGCGAGCGCGGTCTTGACCCACCCCTACACGCGCATCGTGTTTCGCGTTGGCGACGACGATGCCAAGAAACTGGCCGAGAGCTTTTCATATTTTGAATCCAAGGATTTGCGGAATCTGGAAACCGGCCAGGCCGTGTGCCGGGTTGAACGCAGTGATTTTGATTTCAATTTGAAGGTTCCGCTGCCCGACGAGCCGGACCAGGGCGCGGCCACGGCACGACGGCAGGAAGTCATCACGGTTTCGAGGGAAAAGTATGGCACGCCACGCGCCGAAGTGGAGGCAATGCTGGCGAAGTCCAGAGCCATGCCGATACCCGACGCGCCGACAGTCAAACCTGCACCGGTTGTTCCCCAGGCTCCCAAGGACGCAGTTATTTCCCCGCCTTCGCCGCCCACCGCCACGGCACAGGCTTCCGAACTGCTGAAAATGCCGGAGGAAACGCCTTCACATACAGCCATCAAGGATATGGTTGGAAACGAGGCCGAATGTTTGGATTACGCCGTTTCCTACGAAGAACATTTCCCGGCGGTTCAGGCACGAGCGGACGTTGTTTTGAGGAGAGGCGATCAAACGATCATCTGTCAGGTGTCCGCGACGACCCCGCCAGAGTTTGAAGCCGGGAGCGTCCGCAAATTTATCAAATTGAATTTCACACACATCGCGGTCGTTTCCATCAATCGAAAAAAGCTCGACCACATTCGGGAGGCTTTGGCGGATGCCGGCAGCCAAATCGTTGGATTTTATTCCCCCGAAAAATTCATTTCAAAGCTCCATGAATGGGCGATGGCAGACCCCGAAGGAGGAACACTGGAGAAAGGCAAGCCACGAAAACGCAAAATCGCATTCAACGCCACCCAACTGACGGATGAAGAACGGCGGCAACGTGAGAATGAATTGCTCAAAAGTCTGGCGCAGGTGATGAAACGGAAATGAGTCAGATCATTCCCCTCATTCTTACTTTGGAGAGCATGGCGGTGTGAATTTCAATGAAGCGGGCACGGCATATTCGCTCAATTTCAAAGGTTTTTTGAGGGTGCTTATTCTTACTTTTATTCTTACTTTGGCATTTTGAAAATCTGAAATCTCTGTTTTACCCTTGTTTTATTGGTGTTTATTGAAGTTGGAGCGGGTGAAGGGAATCGAACCCTCGTTACTAGCATAGTGGTTTGGAGTGGTAGTAAATAGGTGATTTCATTGGACATTGTAGCACATGTGCAGTAGGCTTACTGCACAAACTGCACTGGCTATGTCATCCATTTACAAAAAACAAAACTCGCCGTTCTGGTTTATTCAATTCATTGACGCTGACGGCACACGGCGCAACAAATCCACCGGCCTGCGGGCGGACAATCCGGGTCAGACCGTCAAGGCGCGCACACTGCGCGCGCAAATGGAAGCCAAAGAACTGAACCGCACTGCCGGTGAAATCAGCGGCGGTGGCTGGGATACCTGGGTGCCGCAATATCTGGAACGGCATTGTGAAAGCCCGCGCACATTGGAGCGATACCTTGACGCGTGGGAATGGCTGGCGTTCTGGCTGCAAGAAAAGCGTTACAATTCGCCCCGCGCCATCACCTACCGCAACGCCCTTGAATATGTGGACTGGCGCACCAGCTACAAAAAGAAAAGCGGCAAAACCGTTGGCCGCAACACAGCCATCATGGAACTGAAACTGCTTGCCATGCTGATGGGTGAAGCCGTGCGGCTCGGCCATGCCGATGCAAATCCGCTGGTGAGTCTCAAGTTGCGGCGGGACAAATCTGCAAAAAAGCCGGAACTTGCCGACAAGGAAATCAGCGCGATACGGGAAGCGTTGAAGGACGAACCGGAATGGATGCAAACCGCGTTTGACATTTCCTTGCACACCGGCTGCCGGTTGCGGGAAACGCGGTTGCCGCTCAACTGCATTGATTTCGTGGAGAACAAAATCACGTTTCCGACGCCCAAAGGCGGTGAAGATCGGGCGTTCTCCGTGCCGATGCCGACCGCATTGCGTCCGCTACTTGAACGCATCCGCAAGGCCAAGCAAAAGTTTACTGTTGAATTTCCGTTTCAACCGTCGCGGCGGTGGCAGCAATTCTTCATCAAGATCAAGAAGCCGCATTTGTGTTTTCACTGCCTGCGTGTCACCTACGTCAACCGGCTGCGCCGCGCGGGGGTGCCGCGAGAAGCGGCGATGCGGCTGGTGAACCATTCGTCAGAATTGATTCATCAAATCTACCAGCGCGAGCGCGTCGAGGACGTGGCGCAATGGCGTGACGCGGTGCAATTCGCGGCGTAGGGTCATGCGGGTTTCACGTCGGCGGGGAAATAGCAGCGATACTTGGCGCGCGGGTCGGCGGGATGGATGCCGAACGGATTGAAACTGCCGCACGGATGCTGCCAGACACCGCGCCGCTGATTCCAGTGGAAGCCCAAAACCCAAAGCAAACTGGCGAGATTGGGTTTTCTGCCCGGCGAGACAACCAGCCAAACCCACTTGCCGACAACTTCCGCAACTTCGTATTGCCTCGGCAACCGTGTGCGCAAATAATTCAAAATCGTTTCGGTGGACAAGCGGCGATTCTCGCAATGCCGGATAAACTCTGCTTGCACCGTCTTGCTGGTATTTGAAACCGATTTCGATGGCCGAACATTCGCCGGTGCTGACGCTTCGTTTTGATTTGTTGTTTTCATAGCTTTTTTTTGAAACCGCTGTCCGTCACCCTGCCGTATGCTGCTCGCTTCACAGATGGGGGAGACAACGAGCCGTGCGCGAAAGTGCATTCAACCATTCAGCGAAAGCTAAAACCGTGACAGTGGCGAAGTGGGAGAAGTGGAGACGCTGGCGCGGTTTTTGATCTCGCTCCTAAATCTCGGCTCGGTGTCGGACCAGCGAGCAGAACGGACGGGGTGATGGCGGGCGTAAAAAGGCGAAGACAAACAACCATCCATTCCCCTTCGTTTGGTTTTGGAATCCTGCCTGGAGTCTGCGGAAACTTGCCACGGTCGGGACGCACTGAATTTTTCCCGGCGGTGGAAATTTTGCGCAGTCTCCGGCCAAAATCGGGGCGGCGTGAGGGCAGGCTGGCGGGGCAAATGCCCAAGCAGTTTGCCGTGCCAGTTTGCGTTCACGCAGCGGGGCAAAGCCTGTCTCCGCCGGATTCAGATGGCGGAACGGAACGAAACGGAGCATGAACAGGCGGGCACAGGTCGCGTGGTCACGCGGAGAGCAGTGGAGTGAAGCGGTCTGAACCGGACGGAGTCAGGCCGGCCACCAGCAAGGCAGTCAGCGGCATTTCAACATAGCAAAGCGGCGGTGAAAAGCCGTTGTCTGCCGCGCAGTTCGATAAAAGAACATTTTGTTCGGCAGAGATTCATTTGACCGGCAAAGCCTCTCGTTGCGGGAACCGGTGCAGATCAGTGCTTGTGCTGATTCCCGGCCCTATGAAGCCGGAATTGCACTGCATTGAAATTTATCGCAAATTGAAAGTCGCAGCACGCATGGATTGACAATCGCCTTGTTCCCTGTCAAAACAAAAGCTGTCAAAACAAATGTGTATTAAGCTCTAAACCAGATGAGTTCCAGTCATCCCAGTGTGGTTGACAACCGTCCGCTTTCGGAGCGCCTCCGTGCCTACGGTTGCACAGATTTTATTCGTCTTGACGAACCGCTCAAGTCGTCAGCACAGATTGAATACCTAGATCTTCTCCCCAGCCGGAATGTTTCCGCACAGGTGACCGCTGTTGTCGAGTATCAAGGCATGGCACTGCTTTACCTCATAGATTCATGCGGCGATGTTCAGGCCGATTCTGCAACAATTGTTCGACTCCAGCAGCAGCTTGCCAATCGTAGCGACCCCGCATGGCTGGGCGTAGTGCGTCCTGGTTCGCTGGAAATTCACCCGATTGGCTTTCACGAAACAGCCAGCACCGCGCCGATTGAAACCATCACGGAACGAGATGATCGGGCACCGCTATTTTTTCAAAGTTTGGTTCACGGCACATTTTCTGAAAATCGTCGTTTGAAAGGTTCAGACTATGTTTTCAAGGAGATTTACGGCCTGCTCACTCAAACAACGAATGCTTTCGTGCCGGAGAATGGAAGGGGCAAGTTGGAAGCGCTGGACGTGCTCTCAATGGCGGGACGTGCTCTTTTCTTCCGTTTTCTCATAGACCGGGAAATCATATTACCGGAGGAACGCACGGAGATTTGCCCAGCCGCCACCGGCGATCTCAAAGATTGTTTTTCCACTGCCGAAAAAGCAGCCCAAACTTCTGCATGGCTGGACGAGACATTCAACGGTGATTTTCTCCAGTTGATAGATGAGTCCATTCCTGCGGATGACCGCCGGGCACGCGAAAAAGCATATCTGATATTTTACCAAAAAGTTCAACGCCTCGTTGGTCACGATATTTTCAATCACCTGCAAGCGATCTTGCGCGGTTGGCACGCTGTCGGGGGTGCTTTCCAGCCGGATTTGGATTGGAACAACCTGGATTTTGCGCATATTCCGGTTGGAGTTCTTAGTCAGGTGTATGAAAGCTTCAGCCACCGTGCCGACCCGCGCACCGCGCGGGAGACCAGTGTTCACTACACGCCCCGCAGCATCGCCAAGCTAATGGTGGATCAGGTCTTCGCGGCGGCCAAGCATCCGGCGGCAGCCAAGGTGCTGGACAGCAGTAGCGGCGCAGGAATTTTTTTGGTTTTGGCATTTCGTCGTCTGGTTCGTGAGCGCTGGCAGCACGATGAGCAACGGCCTGACACAAGAACCATTCAAAAAATTCTATACGAGCAGTTGACTGGCTTTGACGTGAGCGAATCCGCGTTACGGCTTGCGGCCCTGTCGCTTTACATCACGGCAATTGAAGTGAACGGCACGCCGCGCCCCCCCAAAGCTCTAAAGTTTCCAAAGAATCTGCGAAATACAGTGCTGCATCATTTTGGCAATGCTTCGACTGGCACCGAGAAAACATCTGGTTTCGTCATCGGCAGTCTTGGCCCCGACGGGCCGGCAACATTTAACAAATCCTTCGACATCGTGATTGGAAATCCGCCGTGGACTCGGTTGCGTGAGGAGGAATTACAGAACACCGAGGAGAAGGCCGCTGAACATTCGTCCAAAGAAGTCGAGACCGATGTGCTCAACGATGCCTTCACCGAAATTGGACGCCGGGTTTTGAAGGCAACGGGGCTGCATGATTTGGCGGATAAATATGAAAATCCGGACAAGAATCCCGATTTGCCGTTTTTATGGCGCGCTACTGAATGGGCAAAGAAAGATGATGGGCTGATTGCACTAGCCATGCCCGCACGGATTTTCGGGCGGACGAGTGGCAAAGGCTACGAGGCTTGGCGGGCGATTCTTCGCAGCATTTCGATTACAGGAATTATCAACGGCGCAGATTTGCGTAAAACTGGAGTGTGGGAAGGCGTTGATATGCCATTCAGCCTAATTTTTGCGCGGAACATTAAGCCAGCGAACAACCACCGTTTTTATTACTCAACTCCATCATACGAACCTAGTCTGAATAAATATGGTCGTTTTCGCTTGGATTACGAAGCGACACAGCCGATTAGCATTGAGCGTGTCGAACGACAGCCGTGGCTGCTAAAAACACTATCACTTGGCACTTGGTTGGATGTTGAAGTAATGGAAACCTTGTTGAAGGCATTCCCAAAAACACTCACAGAAATTTGGGCGCAATGGAATCCAAAACAAGAGAAGACAGGTGTGGGCTATGATAGGTCACCCGAATTAAAGCAAAATCCCAAGGAATTTCTTGGAAAGTTGAAGGATTTTCAACCACCAGAAGAAGGATTTTCCATTCAGTTTGACGAGCTGAAAACCTATTTTCAAAAGTATCGAACAAAGACAGCTATCAGACCACGGACGGAATCACTCTATCAACCCCCTCTCGTGATTATCCCCCAATCCCCTGGCGATGATCCAGACAAACCGCGTGCTTTTATTTCTAATGAAGCCCTTGCTTTTTCTCAAAGCAACTATGGTTATTCCTGCGCGGAACATAAGGATGCTAAAACATTGGCAGCGTTGATTTACCTACTGCCGCATTCGATGCTGTTTGCTTATTTTTGTTTAATGACCAGCCGTCGCACTGGATTCGACCGGCAAACCTTCAACAAAGGAGAATTTGACGCACTTCCGTTCCCAGATGTCACCGAACTTTCCGCAGTCCAAAAAACGGCTGCGAGGGAACTTGCGCAACGACTTGAACACAACACACGAAAGCCGTGGAGCGAAATTGATAAATTCCTTTTTCGACTTTATGGATTGGACGATGACGCAGTGCAAGTCGCGAAGGACACACTTTTTGGTGCGGCTTCCTATCGCAAGGCAGGCAAGGCTGCGCTGGAGCAAACCATTCACGATACTCGCGTTGATTTCATCAGTGCGCTCACCGAGTTGCTTGAACCGTATTTCGATGTATGCGGTGAGCATGTTGCAATTGTAGAACCAAGCTTACAGCCGGACACTTGGGGTGATCCGTGGTTCTTCCTCGCCATTTCGCGCGCTGGTGAAACCGTGCCAATCAATTCAACCCTGCTTTGCAAGGCAATGGACGAGGCAAACAAGCGAGCTGCCAGCCGCATCATCGTCAAGGCGCATGGGCGGCATGGGTTGTTGCTGGGATTGCTAAACCAGCGTCGCTGGTGGACTGTCAGCCGCGCCCGGCTGTGCGGCCAGCATATTCTCCGAAATCATCTAAACGCCTTCGGTCTGCCGGAAAACACATGAGCATAATACGGGCAGATGGATTATTCACTCTGGGCGTGCCACCAGAGCAATATCATCTGCCTCATCCGCGCCTCGGTCTGCCGGTCATTTTGCTGGTTCGTCGGGTTTTAATTCATGCCTTTGATTTATTGCGGGAACGAAATTTCCCATTCGCTACCGCGCTGGAAGATGAAATCACTGCGGCCCTCAAAAGCATCATCGAAAGTGATCTCCGAAAAAGTGGAAAGATTGCGGGATTCAGCAAGCGCACATACGATCCGGTGATCCGGCAGGGACAAGTGACAAATTTCAACCAGACCAAGCTGACGAAAACGCCGGACTTATGTTTCAAACTTCGCAACGATGAAGATGACCGGCGCGTATTATCCGAACACGACGCACTCTTTGTGGAATGCAAGCCTGTGGATGGCACTCATTCTGTGGGCGACAAATACTGTGACGATGGTTTGTGCCGTTTTGTTGACGGTGATTACGCATGGGCAATGGAAGAGGGCATGATGCTTGCGTATGCTCGCAAGCGGACAATTGCGAGCCATTTGATTCCCGCGATGCAAGATTCAAAGCGCTATAAACGGCTCAAAGTTGTGGATCTGCCGACGGCGGTTGCCAACGCCAATGCCGGCGCCCAAGTATTCTGTGAGACCCTCCATGTCAGTCGTCACGGCCGAGGATTTCCTTGGGTAGCCGATAAAGGTTCTGCAACCGACATTCTCATTTACCACTCCTGGCATTGCTGCGAATAACGCGCGCACATGTTCCAAATGTAAATATGAGGCAAATCTTCTTCGATGAATCTGGAAACACTGGCCAGAATTTGATTGATGAGGCTGATCCTATATTCACGCTCGCATCCTGCTCATTTCATTCGGACGAGGAAAAAGAAATTCTTGAGCACTTTAAGCAATTGCCACTGTTCAATTCAAAAGAGTTAAAGTTCTCTAGTTTAAGAAAATCGGCGGCGGGGCAAAAGGCCGTTATTGCATTTCTGAATTCTGCATGTGTAAATTTCAGAACTGCTGCCGCAGTTCTTTTTCACAAACCGTTCATGGTGGTAACCAAGTATTGCGATGTGGTGCTTGAACCATCATTTCGGGAAGCAGGAGTTGATTTCTATAAACGTGGTGCAAACATTGCCACGGCTAATCTACTGACCACGACGATGCCAGTTTTTTTGAATCCGACGACATGGTTCAATTTTCTTTCCTTGTTTGTCCGAGTTGTGCGCGAGCGCACGCCAAGTCTGTTCTATGAATGGCGCGACTTGGCAGAGTTGATTTATTCGCATCTGGAATACTCGCAGCCGGAAATGGCCGATTTCCTTGTGCCTGTGCTCGTCATGCGCGACTGTAATGAGTTATTTAATATGCTTGGCGATGAGGAATTTGACCCTATCGTTCCCGCGTATTATGTCGTCATAGACCATTGGGGCAAATCCATAAGCGGTCGTTACAAGATAATTGCAGATGAATCAAGGGTGTTGGCCAAAGAGCGTAACCGAATACTTACTTTTTCCGACCAAAAACTAAAATCCATCAGTGTTGGATATGACCGCCGTAAAATGGATTATCCTCTGAAGGTTTCGGAAATTGTTTTTGTTGATTCAACCGCCTATCGGCAAGTGCAGTTTGCCGACATATTGAGCGGTGCAATCACAAGCGCAGCTAAGGCTAAAACAAAAGGCGAGCTGCAATCCGGGACGTTCGCTCATGATATTATGAATTTATGCTTTTCCAAGAAACTCATCATTGATGGTGTTTGGCCTAATCATGAAATCGCCCCCGAAGATTTGGGGACACACATAGAATCGAGTCCAGGTGATATTGATGCAGCAACATACGCGGCGCGGATCCTGAAAGGCCATCCTATAACGAAGAAAAAAACTGACAAACCAGAATGAATTATGAAGCACACCATGTCTTGGACACCAAGATTTTAGCCGGGAAGCTCCGGTTGCTTATGCGTCGCCGGTTCGGATTCTTCTTCGGGCGGCTTGCGCTCGGCTGCTGTCGGCTGCGGCAATTCATCGGCGCGGAAAGTTTCCCCGGCGATCACGGCTTCGAGCGTTTGTTTTAATTCGGGAAACAACGCAACTGTGGCTTCGAGAACCCAAAGCAGTTCCAGCAATTCTGTGTCCATGCTGGTTGTCCAATTCTGCGGACGGATTTCATCGAGCGGCGAAGTGGAACGCCCCGCGCCGTCTTTCATGCGGTAGTTCAACCACGAGCGGACAACTTGCAAACCTGAAATGCTAAATTCAAAAACCTCTTTCGACACTGACGCAAATTCGCCTTCGCCCACGCGCAGAATTTGCGACGCTTCATTGTAAGAAAAATCTTCCGGGTATTTGTCTGATGAATTAGGCACGGCGCAACTGATTTCGGCATTGCCCTTCGGAACAACGCCGGGGCGTTGCTGTGCTGACTCAAAGCGCTCGCCATAGGTGTGCAACCAAACCAGTTTGCGCCCGTGAAGCACGGCTTGGCGGAATAACTTGCGGTCTTTGGTTACTGGCACGCGCGGGCCGGGCACGGTGAGTTCTTCGGAATAAGTTTCGACATAGGCGGGCGTGGCCAGCAGCGCGTAGCAATACGCAAAAAAATCTTCCGCCGTGACTTCGCCCAAGCATGGATTCAACACGGCAAGCAATCCGCTGGGCAGATTGGCTTGGCTCGCTTCCGCGTCGCGCCAAAGTGGAATGACATCTTTGCCGCCGCGTCCGCAAAAATAATGCAAGTCAGGAACATTTGCACTCGCCGTTGACGCCGGGCCGATGCCAAGAACACCAGCAAGATTACTCGTGAGATAAATCTGGCGCTCGCTGTGCGCGGCCCACAAGTCCGGTCTTGGCCGGTCGCAAAAGCGGTTGTCAGGTAGAATCCATTGCCGGTCAAAACTTCGCCACGCATAACGCAAAGCGGGGAGCGGTGTAGCATCCGCTGGTAGCGAAGTGATGGACGGTAGTTTGTCCTTTCCATTTAACGATTCAATTTCGCGCATAGCGGTGCGCGCTTCTGTTTCACGCAGCAATTCCCCCCGCTGGTCTTTTGGCGCAGAGACAAGAGCGCGCCAACGAGCTTCCAACACTTCGCGCGTCTCGCCAATCGGCCAAGTCCGTTTCCACTGCACCCCGTTGAGCTGCCACGGAAACAAATCCGTTACGAGCGGCCAAGCATAATAGTTGCCTTTACCACGCGGCAGAAACGGTTCAAGCCAGCCGCCGAGACAATCTTGCCATTCGAGATCGGCAAAAGTTTTTACCGCATTTAGCTTGCTGTATTTTTCCTCGCGCGTGCCGGTGATTTTGGCGTAGTGAGCTTTTGCCGGAGATTGCGGCTGCGATTTTTTATAGCGGACACCGATGGCGATTGCCACGGGCGTTTGAATGGCAAAAACATTTTCGGTTTTGCGTGCGCCGAGATTGTCGCCTTCCAAGTCAATAATCCAAAGCTCGTCAAAAGCTTCCCGCATCTTTTGCCGCATCCCGACAAAGCCTGGCCCGCGCAAATAGGACGCCGCCGTGATAAACGTGATGATGCCCGGCCCGCTGGCTTCGGGATTCTCAAAAAGTTTCCACAATGCCCACCGCCAGAAATAAACATAATCATTGTAGAGATTCTTGACGTGAACGCCCGCGCCGGCTGCCGAAGCTGGTTCAATGAAATCTTGGAGAATCGCGCGTGTGCGTTCACTAGGATCGGCTGGTGTCGGGTCGCGCGGGTCGCCGTGGCGCACCCAGCCGCCTTTGCGCTTGTGTTCGGGACGCTCGCCAACCTCGGCTTGCTCGCGGTCGTAAGGCGGATTGCCCATGCAGACAAGCACGCGGGTATGTTTTTTGAAATGTTGCGCGCGGAGATGTTCTTCGGTGAGTTTGCGGGCAAACAAATTCACTTCATGCGGAACTTGATTCGGCGATTCCAGCGTGTCGGTAAGATATGCGTGAATCCCCCCGTCGGGCATTGTGCCGCCGTGACTGGTGATTAGTTGCGTGAGTCGCAAATGAGAAACGGCATACGGGCCAACCATGTTTTCAAAGGCGTGAATGTTTTCCCCTAATTTCGTCGCCGCACCGGGAATGATGCCCTTGCCAAAACGCGCGGCTGACTGACTAATCGCATATTCCGCCGCCGCCAGCGGATATGCGCAAGTGCCGGCGGCAGGATCGAGCAAAATCACGTTTTCATCCGCAAACGAACGAGGTTTGTTGAATTTATCTTTATCTTCCAAAAGTTCCGCCGTTAGCCGGACTTGCACGCCAACGACGGGCTGCGGTGTGTAATATGCGCCTTGGTCTTTGCGGAGTTTGGGATCGTAGGCAGCAAGAAAATCTTCGTAGAAATAAAGCCACGGGTCGCCGCGTTCCGCAAGCTTGTCGGGATCAACAGCGGCAATGACACGTTCAAGCAAATCAACGGCGACGGCAATTTCTTCACGCGCACCCGGCTGCGCGAGCACCCGCAAGGTTTGCGCGAGCAGGCCGTGGCCACTGTCGAGCGCGCGGGCGGCGGATTCCGTTGTCAGCCGCGCTTCACCGTTTAAGCGGGCGAGCAGCAGCGCGTAAGTGAGCGTTTGCGCGTAGGCGTCGGCAAACTTCGCGTTGTCGGCGTCGGGAAATAAATAGTTGCGCCACTCACGCGCGAGCTGGGCAAGGTTGGATTGGTCGTCGCTGATGGCGCGGAGAACATCTTCACGGGCGTAGTGACATAGCGGTGCAAGCATTTCGGCCAACTGCGGCGCACGGGTCGGAACGATGGGTTGCCAGTTGAAAAACGAAAGCAAAAGCTGGTGAAGTTTTTCCGCTTCAATTTCAGAAATGGCATCCGCGCCGTCTGCCGTAATGTCGCCGGAAAAACGGACAAATGCCGGCTGATCTTCCGGCCACGGTTTGCCGCTGCGGAAAAGCGCCCACTCATTGCCGTCGGTGTAAATTAAATTTGGCAGGGCTTTGAATTTTTCCCACTGCCTTTTATCCGCGCCCGTGAACTTTTGCGGACGTGCGCCTTTGCCCGGTGCTTTCAACTCAACAAAACCGCAGAGCAAGCGATTGGAATTGAGGCCAATGTCAGGCCGTCCCTCGACATCGGCCCGCACTTCGGTTCGGGTTTCAATCTGCCGAGCCGCCGCTTTAAGCACAAGCTGCACGCCCGGCTTGAGTTGGTCTTCCGGCTGCGCCGCGATGCGTGAACTAAAGTTGCGCTTAATATCTTGCGCAAATTCGCGAAGGATAGTTTTGAATTCAGGCATCCGCGCGACTTTAGCAACAAGGCGCTGGGCGGACAAGCGCGGGAATTTATTTTCAGGCGGTTTTGGTCACGACCCGATTTGGGCAAATAGTAATTTGGTTAAAATTCCTTTGATCAGACGGTATGGCATTCTGACCAACACATCCACAGTGACGAACATCCACAGCCAGACTTTTTCAGGATGGCGATTATTGAATTCTATCAAATTCTTGACGCCACCGTATTGAACGAGCCACGACATTGCAAACATGTCCGCTTCGCGTTCAGGCGGCAAAATCTTGTTCACAATGCGGCGCTGAAAATTAACAAAGAATTGCACATTCCTAGACTTGTATTTTTGGTTGAGCCAGCGATTGGGATATTTGCGGCGCGGTCTTTTGTGGTCGCTGATGTAATGGCAAAGTTCATGGGCGATGGTGAACTCCTGTTCGCAGTGTGGCAGGTTATGATTCACAGCGATATATTGTGGGTCATCGTGCGGATCGAGATAACCGGCGTTGTTTGCAGGCAAGTCAAGATATTCGATGCCGAGGCCGTAAAAATTGGCCAGGTCAAAGATCGTGTGTATGGGCTTCGGATTCATTTTCCTTCGGGATGATATTTTTTGGCAAGCTCGTCAGCACGTTTCTGCACCTGGGCCATTTCTTCGTCGGTTAATTTCGCCAGCGTCCGCATCAAAATCCGTGCGCCGTCCCGTTTGAGCACCTTGGAGGCGACGGAATCATGCCGGCCAGCGGCATCAAAAAGCAGGCCGCGTGGCTGGATGTCCAAAACCTCCTCCAGCTTGATGATGGTCTCGTCAGCGGGCAACCCGCGCTGCTTGTTGACGAGCCGGGACATGTAGGCCGTGGAAGCGCCAATGCGCCGGCCAACGTCGCGCAAGGAAAACCGCTGCTGCGCGATGGCCTTGCGGAGCAAGCGGACAAAGACATCTGGCGCGGCGGTTGGTTCTTGTGTTGCCATTTCAGGCAAAATAGCAGGTGCGTCCTAGTAGTCAACAAATAAAGCAAAATAAACTATTTTGTGCTTTCCGATACCTTAAAGGTATCGGATGCTGTGGGTGTATCGTATGATCTCAAACCGCATCGCCTTTTGGCGCACAACGATGAACCAAGGCAAAGGTGTATCAAAAGCACACCTTGCCCGCAAGGTCAGTGTTGGCCGCTCGTTTGTGACCAAATTGGAAAAGGGCACGGCGCAACCAAGTGCGAAATTGATGCTGCGGATGGCGCGGTATTTCAAGCAGCCGGTAGAGGCGGTTTTTTGCCTGGATAATGGCGTGAAGAACAAGCCGGCGTTTAATTGCGCGGAAACGATACCTGTAAGTCAATTTTTTGGTTTCACACCGGCTCCGGCCAAGCCGTTGTGCAACTTACCGGCCACCCTGTCCGCCCGTCCAGCGGGTCAGGTCGCACTCACGGACAAATCGCTGGTAAGTCCAGCGGCGAAGGTCGTGGCGTCGCCTGTCGCGTTGGCAAGCCGAAAGAAGATCAAATGAAACAACAAGTAGCAGTGGAAAACTTCCTGGCAGGGCGCCGCGTGCTCCTCGCCAAATTTGTAGCGCATCACTACAAGGAAGTGTCGAACAAAACCAAAAAGGTCGTCGGCATCGTGAACCTTTACGAAGTTCAATGCGCCGACGGGAAGGCACCCACCGTTCAAGTATGGTGTCCGCGCAGCGTCCAGACGGTCGAACAGGCCACCAAAGATTGCCCTTGCACGTTCAAGGATGGGCAGAGGTTGGTGATTGAGTTCGATTCGATGGAACCGAACACGTTCGACGCCAAAAACGGCGTCATCATCCGTGCCGGTGCCGTGCTGCCCTTGGAGTAGTCGTAATCGTGATCACGCATGGCGATCCCGAGGGTTGGGCTTGGTAGGGGCAGGCGCGAAGCGACTGCCCCTGCCAACCCATCCTTGTCCGAGAGGTGTGTCTGCACTCGGAGAAAGTCAGGTCAAATATGAACAGCGCGCGATATATTGAGCCGAAAGATCGTATTAAAGCGGCAGAACTGGCGGTGGCGATGGGTGATTGGGTTCACTCACTGGCACCGTGGCAGGTCATCGCCCATTTGACGTTTGCCTGGGAAGCCTCCATTCCGTCGGCCATGCGGTGCTATGAGAAATTCATGCGGACGGAAATGCGAGGCGTGTCGTATTTTTACGCGATTGAGCCGAATCCTGGGCGCGACGGAAATCATGTCCATGCGCTGTGGTGTGACTGCAAAAACATGAGGCGGACCGAGATTTGGGAAAAATGGTTTCACCGTTACGGCCGGGCACGGATCGAGCCGGTCAACAGCCGAGATGATGTTTCGGACTACTGCGCAAAATATGTCACTAAAGAAGATGCGTGGTGGAATTTGAGGTTGCTGGGCCAGTGGAGTCCGGCGTTCAAGGATTTCAAACTCGAATGAACGGGGACAAACAACTTCACGGCGTCCGGCTGGAGGATGTTCTGGAAAAACGCCGGCTGGACCAGGCGTTGAACGCAAAGGAATTTGCGGTGCTGGCCGGCATTTCGTATTCGACCGCGCGCGAGTGGTTCCACCTCGCCGGCTTTCCCGTATTTCGCGGGGTAGTGTTCTGGCAGGATTTCGTCCAGTGGCGCATAGACAGGAATCAGGGCAAGCTGCCAACCGAGAAAATGACGGTGCCGAATGATGTGAAAAATATTTCCAAACTGCCGCCGCGCGCAGAACAAATTCTGCGGGAAGCGTGAAACGACCGGTTGCGGCAGCCGGACAGAAAAGAATTTAACAGGAGCCAAACTTACTGCATTTTTACTTCACACACTCATAAGTCATTGATTATGAATGGAGCGGGTGAAGGGAATCGAACCCTCGTCTCAGCCTTGGGAAGGCCACATTCTACCATTGAACCACACCCGCGGGCGTCACACTTCGGCCCGGCCAACCCGCGCCGCAACAAGTTTTTAGCAGACGGCTGCGCGGCTGGCAACAGATTTGCCGCTTCAAGCTGCTTCAAGCCCGTGCCTCGAGCTGGCCGATGGCGGTGCGCAACGCCATTTCTATCGCCGCCTGCCGGCCCGGCTGGCTGATTTGTCCGCCATCAATTTCCCGCACATAAAAACTGTCCACCGCCGCGCCGCGTTCGGTCACGATGCGCGCGGCGGAAATGTCCAGCCGCTGTCCGGCAAAAGTCTGCGAAATCGCGTGCAGCAGCCCCAGCCGGTCTTCGGTCTCGATTTCAATCAGCGTGCGGTCGTCCGACGCAGTGTTGTCGAATTGGATCTGGGTGCTGATTTGTTCGCCGAGATAGGCGGAATAGGCCGGGCGCGCGGTGGATTGTTGCGCGATCCACTGGTGCAAATCAATTTCTTCGCCCGTCAGAACCGATTCGAGGAGGGCGGAAAATTTCTCGCGCTGCTCCCGCGAGGCGAGGTAGCCGGTGCGGCCGTCGTTCACGAAAAACGTGTCCAGAACGATGCCGTCGGCGCGGGTGAAAATTTGCGCGCCCAAGATGTTCAGGCCGCCGGCGCTTAACGAGCCGGCGATTTTTCCGAACAGCCCGGCGCGGTCCCAGGTGCAGATTTTCACGAGGCTGTAGCCGCGGTCGCGCTCGTCAATCCACGCGGTGACGGGGGCGAGCGAGCGCTGGTCCTCCGAAATCAGCCGGTGCATGAAACGGTGGGACAACTCCACGTCGTCGAGAATTTGCTTGGGCGTGTGAATCTCGAAATAGCGTTCGGGTAACTCGCTGAAATGAGCATCCAACTCCTCGTCCGTGATGCGGCGGGAGGCGAGTTCGCGCACGACTTCACGCAACTGTTCGCGTGCTTGTTCCGAGGCGCGGCGGAATTCCGTGCCGCCGGTCAACAAGGTCAGGGCGCGGGAATGCAATTGCCACAAAAGGGAATCCTTGAAGCCGCTCCACAGTTTGTCGCTGGTGCCTTGCGAGTCGGCAAACGTCAGCAGCATCAGCAAATTCAATTTTTCCGCCGTGCCGGCCTGCCGCGCGAAATTACGGATGACCGAGGCGTCATCCAGATCGCGCCGCTGCGACAGCGTGGCCATGAGCAGATGATTTTCGACGAGAAATTCCACGGTGTCCGCCGCAGTGGCTTCAAGCTGCAGCCGCCTGGCCGCGCGCATGGCCAGTGCCGCCCCCACTTGGGCGTGTTTGCCTTGTTCATGCGGTGCCGCCTTGCCCACGTCATGCAGCAGCAATGCAAGGTAAAGCAGGCCGGGGCGTTCCAGGCCCATGAAAACCGGCTCGTAATTTTTAAACGGCGGCTCTTTGGCCTCCCAGATTTTATCGAGCTGTTCGAGGCAGACGAGCGTGTGTTCGTCGGCGGAGTATTGATGATAAAATTCGTGCTGCACGAGGCACGTCAGCTTGCCGAATTCGGGAATGTATTTGCCGAGAAAATTCACCTCGTGCATCGCGCGCAAGACTGGCGACACTTCGCCGCGCCGTTCGAGGATGGTCAGAAAAGTTTCGCGCACGTGCCCGTCGTTCAAAAACTCGCGGTTCACGAGCGAAAGCTGGTTGCGGATGAGCTGCGCCAGGTCGGGGTGCAACCGCAGATGCCGTTGCTGCGCGTGGAGAAAAACGCGCATGAGCCGGCGCGGCGAATCGCGGAAAATCCGGTTGCTGGCGGCGCGAATCTCGTCGCCGACAAACAAAAATCCGTCCACCGGCTCGGGCATTTTGCGCGGGGTCGCGCCGGGCAGCAGCCGCCGCAACCGGGCGAGCCGGCCGGTTTGCAGCGGCGACAGCAGGGCCATGCGCTGCTCCAGCGTGCGGGTGATGAGATAGATGTTCCGCATGTGAACATACAAATCGCGCATGAATTTTTCGATGCGCTGGCTCGGTGAGCGATCGCCGTAGCCGAGGTTGAACGCCACGGCGGGCTGCAAATTTTTCCCCAGCACTTCCTGCGGCCGGTTGGTGTGGTAATGGAGTTCCGTGCGCACGCGCAGGAGAAAATCATACGCCGCCTCCAACTGCTTGCGTTCGGCGGCGCTGACAAATTCGCGCGTCTGCAAATCCGTCAGCGACCGGGTGCGATACTTGAAAAAAGCCATCCACAGGAGATTTTGAAAATCGCGCAGGCCGCCGCAGCCGTTTTTGATGTTCGGCTCCTGCATGCAGGCGGAGTTGCCGTGCTTGCTCCGCCGGCGGCCCTGGTCTTCCAGACGCAGCGCGATGTATTTTTCCTCGTAGCCAACGACGCATTTGCTGACGACGGCCTTTTGAAATTTCGCAAACAGATTTTCATCGCCCACGATGAGCCGGGATTCAATGAGCGAGGTTTTCGACTGCATGTCCGTGTTCGCCACTTTCACGCAGTCGTTCAGGTCGCGCACGGAATAGCCGATTTTCAGGCCGATGTCCCACAACGGATAAAGCACACCGTCAATCAGCCGGGCCAGATACGGCAGCGGCTTGCCGTCGCCGACCTGCCCTTCATGCAGAAACATGAAGTCAATGTCGCTGTGCGGATTCAGCTCGGCGCGGCCAAAGCCGCCGATGGCCACGAGCGCGAGCGAGGGGAATTCTTTTTGCGCCGGCGTGGACAGGCTTGCTTTCGCCGACTCCCACAGGTGTTGCAGCAGGACGTCCAGGATCGCCGCCCGGGCCTGGCAAATTTCCTTCCCTCCCGCGCCGCCGCGATGTAACAACTTCAGCCGGTGCGTCTCGGCCTTGAGAAAATTTTTATAGCGCGCCAGTTTTTCCGCCGCCGTGGCGCCGGGCGGAAAGGACAACTGCGCCTCGGCGGCAGCCTCGATTTTATTGAGCAGATCCTGCACGGGCGCATAAGATGTCGTGGGGCGGCGATGAAGGGAATGAAAAACTTGCTCCTAGCCTCGAGTTTTCCGCCGCGCGCAGATCGCAGCGAAGCCTTGTCGTGTGACCGGCGTTGACTAGACTTGAGCGACGATGCCGGAACACCCCGACCCTGATGCCGCCCTGATGCTGCGCGTGAAACGCGGCGACCGCGCGGCCTTCGCCGAACTGGTCGGGAAATACCGGCAGCCGCTTTTCAATTTCATCTGCCGCACGCTGCGCGACGAGACCGAGTCCGAGGATCTGGCGCAAAATGTCTTTTTGCAGGTCTATAAATCGCGGCGGCGTTACGAGCGCACCGCCAAGTTTTCCACCTGGCTGTTCACCATCGCGCGGAATCTGTGCCTGAACGAAATCCGCCGCCGTTCGCGCCATCCCGCCGAGTCCATCGAGGAAAGCCACGCGGAAAACGAGGACCAGCCGCAGCGGCAATATGAGGACAAGAAAAATTTTCTGCCGGTGGAAAACGTCCTGCACGGCGAACTCGCCCGAAAAATCGAGGCGGCGCTCGCCGGGCTGCCGGAAAACCAGCGCACCGCCATTTTGCTCTGCCGGCAGGACGAATTGAGCTACGAGGAAATCGCCGAAATTCTGGACTGCTCCCTGTCCGCCACCAAATCAATCATTCATCGCGGCCGCGAAACCCTCAAGGAAAAATTGAAACCATATTTGAAAACCGGCAGTTGGAGCGATCCGAAATAGAGTGTCGTCGGGCTTGCTTGAAGTGCTTCCCGCCAGCCATTTTCGGCTTGGCAAAATGGCGGAAACAACCAGACTCTGCCGCACATATCCATCTTTGACTTTTGTGAAAACCGCCCATTCCCCCGCCGCCGGCGGCAGCAAACCGGATTTTTTCTCGACGCAGGTTTTGCAGGCGCGGCGTTTCTACCTGAACCTGAAGCCGTCGCCCAAGACCCGGTTGCAGGTAGTCTGCGGCGGCGTGGAGCATTGCGCGCCCGACTATGCCATCCGCCGCGCGTCGTTTCCGTTTTATTCGATTGAGTTTGTGGCCCAGGGCGGCGGGCGGCTGAAGCTGAACGGCGCGGAACATGAGCTTCAGCCCGGCAGTGTTTTTTCCTGCGGCCCGAGCGTCGCGCAGGAAATCATCACCCGCCCGCGCCACCCGCTGGTGAAATACTTTGTGGATTTTGCCGGCACCGGCGCGGCCCGGCTGCTGGCCGGGTGCGGACTCCGCAGCGGCACCGTGGCGCAGGTTTTTCCGCCGATGGAAATCCAGCCGCTGTTTGACGAACTCATCCGCAGCGGCCTGCGCGGCACGCGCCGGAGTCCGGAAATTTGCAGCCGGCTGCTGGCGGGTTTGATGTTGAAAATCTTGGATGCGCGCGCGCCGCTGCCCGGCCGGGAAACGCTGGCGTTTGCCACCTACCAGCAGTGCCACGATTTTATCGGCCGGCATTTTCTCCGGCTGCGTTCGCTGGACGAGGCGGCCCGCGAATGTCATCTGGACGCTGCCTATCTTTGCCGGCTGTTCCAGCGATACGACCACCAGACGCCTTACCGGCTGCTCCTGCGCCTGAAAATAAATTTCGCCGCCGGGCAGTTGCAGGCACCCGGCGCCATGGTCAAACAAGTTGCCGAGCAGACGGGCTTTGCCAACCCGTTTCATTTTTCGCGGGTGTTCAAATCCATCCTGGGACTTTCCCCGCGCGCCTTGACCAGGCTCCGCTGAACTTTTTCAGATCTTCTGCTGCAGCCGGCGGCGCGCAGATTTTCCGAACACCAGCGTGTCCAAAACAAAACTTCTGCCGACATTTTCGTCACGGCAGAAGTCAAACCCAGTTCTGACAACATTCAGATCATGCGCACCAAATCCGCCGTTTGGTAGCGAACTTTCGGGAGGCCGGCATATTTGTCGCCTGTGGCGCGATAGCCGAGCGCGCATGCCACGACCGTCGCGTAGCCGCTGCCGTTCAGGTTCAGAACCTGGTCGTATTCGGCCGGCACCAGGCCTTCCATCGGGCAGGCGTCCACGCCGAGCACGGCGGCGGCGGTCATCAGACTGCCCAGCGCGATGTAACTCTGCTGCGCCGCCCATTCATGCGCGATTTTTCCGCGCGGGCCGTTCACCACGTCGCCCAGCATCGTGTCGCGGTAAAAATTCAGCGTCTCCGCCGGAATACCGCGCACCGCGCTGATGCGCGCAATCAGCTTCGCCACGTCCGCCTCCTTGATTTCTGTGCGCGCCGTGAACACGACGAAATGCGAGCAGTCCATCACCTGCTTCTGCCTCCACGAATGCGGCAGCAGCGCCGCGCGTTTCGCCGCGTCCTGCACGACGAGAAATTGATATGGCTGCAGGCCGTAGCTCGTCGGCGTGAGGACGAGGGTCTTTTCCAGCGCGGCCCACACATCGGCGGGAATTTTTTTGGCGGGGTCGAAAATTTTGGTGGCGTAGCGCCATTCGAGCGCCTTGAGCAGTTCCTGCGGGTTCATGCGGGTCATTAAATGTCCGCAGAAAGTTGCACAGCGGCGAAATAATGCAAACGAAACTTCAGGCCGGGCCTTTGACTTTTTTCCGGATGAGAGCCAGTTTATGAAATTTATAAGGCCGGTTTAATGCCACGCTTGTGCCGGAGTCGGGCACGAATGAAACGCTGGTTGTCAACAACGGCGGGATTTTGCAGACGCAGGCCTGGCATTATCCGAGCCGTTCGGAATGTCTCGCCTGCCATACGGCGGCGGGCGGTTGTGGACTCGGCTTTCGCAGCTCGCCGGAACCAACCTCGTTTTGCGCGGCACGAATGGCTGGCCCGGTCAAAATTACAGCTTCCTCACCTCGACCAATCTCGCGCTGCCGTTGGGCCGGTGGAAATCCATTTCCACCAATCCGTTCGATCCTGGTGGCAATTTTTATCTGATTCATCCGCTGGCTCCAAATTCGCCGGAACTTTTTTATCTGCTGCAATTGCAATGATGCCCCCGGCTTGATTATAAATCAGGCATGTCCGCCTCGTCGCTTCACATCCGCCGCGCCACCGTGGATGACTTGCCCGCGCTCACGTCGCTCTGGCGGGCGGCGCGGTTGCCGGCGGACGAACTCGAAAGCCGCCTCACGGAATTTCAAGTCGTCGAGGCTGGCGGCGTTTTTGCCGGGGCGCTGGGCCTGGAAATTTTGCGGCAGCATGCCCGCCTGCATTCCGAAGATTACGCGGACTTTTCCATCGCCGACGCCGCGCGCGAATTGTTTTGGCGGCGCATCCAGAACCTCGCCGCCAACCATGGCGTCTTCCGCGTCTGGACGCAGGAAACCTCGCCGTTCTGGACGCGCTGGGGTTTTCAGCCGGCGAACGCGGAAATCCTCGCGCGCCTGCCGGACGAATGGAAAAATCTCGAAGGCCGCTGGCTGACGCTGGAATTAAAGAACGAGCAGGCAATCAACTCCGCGCTGCAAAATCAATTCGCCGGCTTCATGGACGCCGAGAAAAAACAGACCGCGCAGGTGGCCCGCCGGGCCCGTCAAATCAGGATGTTTTTCACCATCATCTTTTTTGCGATTGGCATCATCTGCGTTGCCTTTGCCGTCTGGCTGTTGCTGCGCCATCCCTTCGCCAGCCGTTGACTTCTGGCTGCCGCCGCCGGCGCAAGGCGGCTCTGATTGACAACCGCCAAATTGACCAGCGCCTCCTCACGCCGCCGTGTGTTTCCGCGAAATAAAAATGGCGCCATCCTCGCGGACGGCGCCTGATGTTTGGAAACGGAAAATTATTTCGCGCCCTGGTCAATCCACGCGCGGATGAGGCCGATTTGGTCGTCAGTAAGTTTTTTGGCGCCCTTCCCCTTGGGCATGAACTCATCCGGATCGTCTCCGACGTGCGCCACATTAGAGACCAGACCGCTTTTGGCGCTGTTGCCGGGAATAATCACCACACCGTCCTTTTTGCCTTTGAGCGCGCCTGCAAGGCTGTCGAGTGCGAGGCCGGCTTTGGGTTTCTTCCCCGCAGTGTGGCATTTGACGCAATTGGCGTCAAAAATCGGTTTGATGTCAGTGGCATAGGTCACGCCCGGTTTCTTCGCGGCGGGCGGCAGCGCGTCGGCGGCGGTTGCGGCCACGGCAAAGCTAAAGGCCGCCGCCAGCGCGGCCAGCGTAAGTTTGGTTGGATTCATGGTTGTTTTATTCAATGGAGTTAATTTGGTTTGATTCGGTCGGCAGATAAGACGCCAGAAAGCGGCAAAAAGTTCAATAAAAATTTTCACCCGGCGGACGCGGCTTGCAGTCGGCGCGCGCCTGCGCCAACTTGGACGCGTGAACCGCGAGAGTTTTTCCGATGCCGGGCTGGTCGTCCTCGGCCACGGCACGCATTTGAACGACCAGTCCGCCGCGCCGGTTTTCCAGCACACGGCGGAACTGCGCCGCCGGAACATTTTCCGCGACGTGCGCGCGGCCTTCTGGAAGCAGGAGCCGCAGATCAACAAAATTCTGGCGGAAATTTCCGCGCCCAGAATTTTCATCGCGCCGCTGTTCATCAGCGAAGGCTATTTCGCCAGCGAGGTGATTCCGCGCGAACTGGGTTTCGATTTTCCTGATAACTTGAAACTGAAAACTGAAAACTCGGAAATTTTTTACTGCAAACCAGTTGGTTCGCACGAAAGCATGACGGACGTGATTTTGTCGCGGGCCAGCGAGGTCGTGAAACAATTTCCGTTCCCGCGCGCGCCCAGGCCCGCGGACATCACGCTTTTCGTGGCCGGCCACGGCACGGAGAAAAATGAAAATTCCCGCCAGGCCATCGAGCGGCAGGCGGCATTGCTCCGCGCAAAAAAGATTTACGCGGCGGTCCACGCGGTTTTCATGGAGGAAGCGCCGTTCATCAAGGACTGCCATCAAACTGCGGCGACAAAATACTGCGTCGTCGTCCCGTTTTTCATCAGCGACGGCTTGCATGTGGTCGAGGACATTCCGGTTTTGCTCGGCGAACCGGAACGCACCGTGAAAGAGCGGCTGGCCGCCGGCCAGCCGGCCTGGCGCAACCCGATGGAAAAACACGGAAAGCTTTTCTGGTATTCACCGTCCGTCGGCACCGAGCCGCTGCTGGCCGATGTGATTTTGGAACGCGTGCGTGAAGCGGCGAGATAAATTTATGAAAAAACTGCGAATCGGATTCTTGAGCACCGCCAGCATCGGCCGGAAAAACTGGAAGGCCATTTTGAATTCCGGCAACTGCGTCGTCACCGCCGTCGCCAGCCGCGACTTGAAAAAAAGCCGCGAATATATTCGTGAATGTCAGGCGGAAAATGCCTTCGACCACGTTCCCGACGCGCTGGGCAGCTACGCGGAATTGATCGCGTCGCCAAACGTGGACGCCATTTACATTCCGCTCCCGACCGGCCTGCGCAAGGAGTTTGTCCTGCGCGCTGCGGCGGCGGGCAAACACATCCTCTGCGAAAAGCCCTGCGCGGCGGGCGTCGCCGAACTCGAAGAAATGCTGGCGGCGTGCAAAAAGCATTCCGTGCAATTCATGGACGGCGTGATGTTCATGCACAGCCCGCGCCTCGCGCGCGTCCGCGAAATTCTGGACGATGGCCAAAGCGTCGGCCCGATCCGCCGCATTGCCTCGGCGTTCACCTTTTATCCCGGCGAAGAATTTTTCCACACGAACATCCGCGCGAACGGCGCGCTCGAACCCACCGGCTGCCTCGGCGATCTGGGCTGGTATTGCATCCGCATCGCGCTATGGACGATGAACTGGCAGTTGCCGCGCGAGGTCACCGGCCGGATTCTTTCGCAGTCCGAAAATCTGCCCAATCGCCCGTCCGCGTCGGTGGAATTTTCCGGCGAACTGCTTTACGACGACGGCATTTCCGTGGAATTTTATTCCTCGTTTCTCACCGCGAAGCAACAGTGGGTTCACGTCAGCGGCCAGAAAGGCTGGCTGCTGTTGCCGGATTTCGTCCAGCCGTTCGACAGCTACGAGCCAAAATTTGAGGTGAATGAAAAACCCGTCAAAGTTCCCAGCGACGTGAAATGCCCGCCGGGCGCTGACCCGATGGCGCAAGGCCACGCCACGGCGCAGGACGCGCGGATGTGGCGCAATTTTGCGAACCAGATTTTTTCCGGCAGGCTGAATGAAGACTGGCCAATGTGGTCGCTGAAAACGCAAAAAGTTTTGGACGCCTGCCATGAGGCGGCGCGACGAGGAACAAGCTTGAAACTTGGAACTTGAAACTTGAAACTCACTGGCGTGCAGTTTCAGAAAATCACCATCGTCGGCGTCGGCCTGCTCGGCGGCTCCATCGGGCTGGCCGTGCGGCAGCGCCGGCTCGCGGGCGAAGTGGCCGGTTTTGTCCGGCGCGCGGCCAGTTTGAAGGATTGTGAAAAAGCCGGCGCGGTGGATTACGCCACGACCGATCTGCTGGCCGCCGTTTCCAACGCGGATTTGATAATTCTCTGCACGCCGCTGGCGCAGATGCGTCCGCTCACGCGGCAATTTCTGCCCGCGCTCAAACGCGGCGCGATTGTCACCGACGTGGGCAGCGTCAAGGCCGATGTCATGCGCGAACTCGAATCACTCGTCAAAAAATCCGGCGCGCATTTTATCGGCAGCCATCCGATGGCCGGCGGCGAAAAAATGGGCGTGCTGGCGGCGCGGGCGGATTTGTTCGAATGCGCCGTCAACATCGTCACGCCGACAAAAAATTCCAGCGCGAGCGCCGTGCGCAAGCTGGAAAAGTTCTGGAAATCGCTCGGCGCGCGCGTTTTGAAAATGCCGCCGGCACAGCACGATTTGTTGGTCAGCCGCACGAGCCATTTGCCGCACGTCGTCGCTGCGGCGCTGGCAAATCTGGTTTTGAATCCGGCGCATCCAAAAACGCAGTCGCAGCTTTGCGCGAATGGTTTTCGCGACACCACGCGCATCGCGTCCGGCTCGCCGGAAATGTGGCGCGACATTGTTTTGGCGAACCGGGAAAATCTTCGCGTTGCGCTCGATGATTTTGTCCGTGAACTTCAATGTTTGCAGGCGATCCTGCGGTTGCGGCGCGGCGGGAAGATTGAAAAATTTCTCGCCACGGCAAAATCTCGCCGCGACAACTGGTGCGCGAAAGCCGCCTCAACTTCATCGGAATAATGGAAAAGAACTTTCATCCGCGAATGACGCGAATTGTCGCGGATGGAATTTTTAATTTGCGGTAATTGGCGAAATTCGCGGATTATTTTTTAATGGCTTTGCCCGACCTCATCGAAATTGTGCCGTTCGACCAGCCGGTGCGCGCGGAAATCACCGTGCCCGGCTCCAAGAGCATCACGAATCGCGCGCTGATCCTCGCCGCGCTCGCGGACGGCGAAGTGACGCTCACCGGCGCGCTGTGGAGCGAGGACACGCAGATCATGGTCGGGTGTTTGCAGAAACTAGGATTTGAGATCCGCGTCGAAAATGATTCGGCAGAATTTTGTAATCGCACGATCACGGTCAAAGGACTTGGCGGAAAAATTCCGAATGTGGGAACGATTGAAAAACCGCTGGAACTTTTTGTCGGCAACGCGGGGACGGCGGCGCGGTTTTTGTCAGCGTTCGTTTGTCTGGGAAATGGCGTTTATCGTTTGAGCGGCGTTGCGCGAATGCACGAACGTCCGCAGGCGGCGTTGTTTTCGGCGTTGCGCGAGCTTGGCTATCGCGTTGAATCAGAAATGGGAAATGACAGGTTGCCGGTGAAAATCAGCGAGAAGTCAGAAGTCAGAAGTCAGAAGTCAGAACGTAAATGCAAAGTGAGCATTGAAGAAAGTTCGCAGTTCGCGTCGGCGCTGTTGCTTTGCTCGAAAGTTGGAAATTGGAAAATTGAAGTCGTCGGCGAGAACGCGGAGGAATCGCCTTATGTGGCGATGACTTCAAAATTGATTGAAACGTTTACAAAAAATGGCGGGACGTTTCAAATCGAGCCGGACGCGAGCAGTGGAAGTTATTTTTGGGCGGCGGGTTTGATTTCGTCACTAGCACCTCATTTTATTGATGGGCCGAATGGCAACTTGGCTATCGCGAAAAATGTTGGCGCGACGGTGGCGGTTCGTAACTGGCCGAATTCAGTTTGGCAGATTGACGCAAAATTTTTGGAATGCCTTCCACTTTTGACCAGCCACCATTCTATGGATGCGGAAGAAATGGCCGCAGCCGAAAAGGAGGTGGCTGAACTTTATGGCACTAATTGGCGCCAACGGGTTGAGAAAGAACAACAAGAGTGGCGAGACAATTACTACAGGCAACACGGGGTTAAAACGATTTCACGGACTGATGACCTTGGTGACAGCATCATGACCGCCATCGTGACGGCGACGCTCGGAACCGAGCGTCTAAAATTCACCGACCTTGGTCGTTTGCGCGTCCAAGAAACCGAGCGCGTCGTCGCGTTGCGGACGGAGTTGACCAAGTGCGGCGCGAAAGTGGTCGAGGAAGGCGATACGCTAACGGTCTGGCCGTCGCCGTTGCACAGTGCGGAGATTGAAACTTACAACGATCATCGCATGGCGATGTGTTTTGCGATTCTGGGATTGAAAGTTCCCGGCATAAAAATTAAAAATCCCGCCTGCGTGAAGAAAACGTTCCCGAATTTTTTCCAGAAGCTGGCCGCGCAACCGCCGCATGGTCTGGGCGCGGAGATTTGGGAAATCAAGAACGGCCAGCGCACGCGGAAGTTGAGCGGCGAGGATTTGTTTGCGGATTAACCGTAGCGGCGTCTCGGCAGAGCGCCGCTAACTGAATAATTTTCCTGCGCTCTGCCGAGACGCCGCTACGAAAATGAATTTGAACCATCCAATTGTAATCGCCATTGACGGCACGAGCGCGAGCGGCAAGAGCACGAACGCGAAGCTCGTGGCCAAGGCGCTCGGCTACGTTTACGTGGACACGGGCGCGATGTATCGCACGCTGGCGTGGCATTGCCTCCAAAAACGCGTGGAGGTCCACTACGCGAAGGCCGTCGCCGCGCTTTGCCGCAGGTGGAAAACGTCGCTGAAATGTGTCGAGACGAAAAGCCATCTGCGCGCGGTGCATCTGCTGGTGGAAAATTATTTTCCGGAAAAGGAAATCCGCACGTCGGAAGTCAGCGCGGCCACGTCGGTGATCGCCGCCGTGCCGAAGGTGCGCGATTGGATGAAGAAAAAACAGCGCGAGTGCATCCAGTTCGGCAATCTCGTGATGGAAGGCCGCGACATCGGCACGAATGTTTTTCCCGAAACGGATTATAAATTTTACCTCGACGCGAAACTGGAGGAGCGCACGAAACGCCGCGCCGCCGATGGTGTGGACGAAAATCTCGCCATGCGCGACCAGCGCGACAGCCAGCGGGCGTCCGCGCCGCTGATGATCGCGCTCGGCGCCAAGGTGCTGGACAATTCAAAGCTATCTTCTGCCGAGACAAGCGGCTGGCTGCTTCAGGAAATCCGCAAGCTGATGCCGCCGGGGAAATGACCGGGAAAATGACGAACGACGAAACCATGATGACCAAAGGATTCCCAATGCCAGAATGGCGGTTCCGGCCGCTTTGTCATTGGGTATTCGTCATTCTTTCGTCATTCGGATTTAGTCATTAGTCATTGCCGATGAACTTATCCTACCGCATTGGCTGGCTGGTTTTCCGCGCGATATTTTCGACGTATTTTCGCTGGCGCGTGTTCGGCGTGGAAAACGTGCCGCAAACCGGCGGCGTGATCCTTGCCTCGAACCACGCGAGCTTTCTTGACCCGCCGCTCGTCGGCGCAGGTTTGAAGCGCGACATCAATTATCTCGCGCGTGAAAGTTTGTTCCGTTTTCCCGGCCTCGGCGCGCTGCTGCGTTCGTGGAATTCCGTGCCCGTGGATCGCGAAGGCGGCGGCGCGAAAGGCTTGAAAAAAATCCTGGACCGGCTGCTGGGCGGCGGCGCGATTATTTTGTTTCCCGAAGGCACGCGGACGAAGGACGGAACCCTTTTGCCGGCGCGTTCGGGCGTCGGGCTGACGGTCATCAAGTCCGCCGCGCCGGTGGTGCCGGTGCGTGTGTTCGGGACGTTCGCGGCTTATGGACGGCACATAAAAATTCCGCGTCCCCACCGCGTGATTTTGAAATACGGCCGGCCAATGAATTTTGAGAATTTACGCGCCGAGGCAAAAACCTGCGACAAGGCGCGGCTGAAAGAAATTTACCAGCAGGTCGCGGATGAAATCATGGCGGCGATCGCGAAGCTGGAGCCGAAGGCGGACTGAAAAAGCTATCCGCAGATTTCGCGGATGAACGCAGATTTTTTGAAAAACCTTTTCTGCGAACATCTGTGCAAGCTGCGGGCGTTTTTTTCAAATCCCCAGATCCGACAGCATTTTGCTGATGCTGTTGACGATCTGGGACAGGCGCGGATGCGACTGTTCAATGTCCTCGACGGACGAGCGCAGTCCTTGCAGCGAGAGTTCGCGCAACTGCGGATTTTGCTCGGTGCGCGTGGCCTCGTGCGCGGAAAGCTGCGCAAAACCGGCGATGCTGTCGGCCTGTTCGCCCTGCGTTTTGGAAAGGCTGGCCACTTCCGTTTTCAACGTGCCGAGCAGTTGGAGCAATTCCTGTTTGCGTTCGGCGCTGACATTTTCCGCGCCGCTGATCTTGGCCTCAATTTCGCCGATGGTGTTTTCAATCATGGTGGCCAACTTACCCTGCGTTTGAAATCCGGCAAACAAATTCACCAACGTCCAAGCGAAGGCAACACAGGCCGCACAAGTTCCCAAACGCGGCCGCAAACACCTTCGACCGAGCCGGAAGCTTCCAATTGCCGCACGCGTTTGGGCTCGGCGGCGGCGATGGCGGCAAAGCCTTTTTCCACGCGTTCAAAAAATTTCCGGTCCGCCTCTTCCATCCGATCGCGCATGAACGGAAGATTTGACTGGCGCATGGCGCGGCGAAATTCGCTAATCTCCGACGAGACCGTGAGCAGCAACGTCAAATCCGGGCGCGTCGCGCCGACGGCGATGTCTATGACCGATTGCACCATCGCCAAATCCAGTTCGCGGCCGTAACCTTGATACGCCGTCGTCGAATCGTAAAAACGGTCGCACAAAACAATTTCGCCGGCGGCGAGCGCGGGGCGGATGACCTCACGGACGAGCTGCGCGCGGCTGGCATTCATCAACAGCAATTCCGCCTCGGCGGTCATCGCGTGATTATTTTTGCTGTGCTTGAGCGTGTGGCGAATTTCCTCGCCGATGGGCGTGCCGCCCGGCTCGCGCAACGCGCGCACAGAATAGCCGAGTGCGCGCAACTGACGCGTCAGCAATTCCACCTGCGTAGACTTGCCGCAGCCTTCCAATCCCTCGAACGAGATGAACACCCCTGTTGTCATAGCTTTTTTAATTTTATTCCCTTTGGCGTGTCCTCGATGAGCCAGCCCTTGGCTTTCAATTCATCGCGGATGGCATCGGCGCGCTTGAAATCTTTCTGTTTGCGTGCGATTTGGCGTTGCTCTGAAAGCAGAATAATATCTTGAGGAACCACTACAAACGAAGTTAGCGCGAATGAAACATTGGCTGCATCCGAAAACACTTTGGCGGGAGGTTGAATGCCAAGAACGGAATTAATTTTTTTCCACGCGGCCAAAGCGGCGGCGGCTTCAACGGCTGAAAGTGAATTATCAGCAATGCGCTTGTTCAAATCACGCACCCGTTCAAAAACGGACGCCCACGCGGCGGAAATATTCAGATCATCCGCGAGCGCATCGGAAAATTGATCTAATAATTTTTGCTCTGGCTCGACGGCAAGGTCGCCGGCGATTTCGCCCAGCTTGCCAACGCACTCATCAATTCGCGCCAGCGCGGTTTTCGCGCCGTGCAAACCGTCGAGCGTGAAGTTGAACGTCTCGCGGTAATGCGCGGTGAGCAGCAGATAACGCACTTCGCGGCCGGTGAAACCTTTGGCGAGCAGATCGCGCAGCGTGAAATAATTGCCCAGGCGCTTGCTCATCTTCTTGCCTTCGACAAGCAGGTGCGCGCCGTGCAGCCAGTATTTCACGAACGGTTTTCCGGTCGCGCCTTCGCTCTGTGCGATTTCATCCTCGTGATGCGGAAATTTCAGATCCTCGCCGCCGAGGTGCAGGTCGAAACTTTCGCCGAGCACCTTCATGCTCATGGTGCTGCACTCGATGTGCCAGCCGGGCCGGCCTTCGCCGAACGGACTGGGCCAGAAAATATCGCCGTCGTCCGGCACGCGGGCCTTCCAGAGCGCGAAGTCGGCGACGGATTCTTTTTCGTATTCATCAGCGGAAACGCGTTCGCCGGCGCGCATTTCGTCAAAATTCAATTTCAACAACTGGCCGTAGTGGCAACCGCAGCCGCGATATTTCTCGATGCTGAAATAAACCGAGCCGTCGCTGGCTTTGTAGGCAATCCCGCGTGAAATCAGCTTTTCGATGAGTGCGATGATTTCGGGAATGTATTCGGTGGCGCGCGGTTTGACGTGCGGCTCTTTGCAGTTCAACGCCTTCAGATCGTCGAAAAATGCGGTTTCAAACTGGCCAGTGAACTCGCGCAACGCGGTTTTGTTTTCGCGGACGCGCTTGATGATCTTGTCCTCGATGTCCGTGATGTTCATGACGTGCTTCACGGAGTAGCCGGAGAATTCGAGAACCCGGCGGACGAGGTCGGCGAAGACGAACGTGCGCCAGTTGCCGATGTGCGCGAAGTCATAAACGGTCGGCCCACAGCAATACATGCCGACTTTTTTCCCGGCGGGATCGAGCGGTGCAAACTCCTGCACGGAGCGGGTGAGCGTGTTGAACAGTTTCAAGGCCATTGGCAGCGCGCAAATTAAACTCCGGCGCGGCAAAGCAAAAGAGGAATTATTTTCGCGGTGGCGCGCCGTCGGAATGGCGTGCCGACCCGGGCTTCAATTGTTGAAATTTTTCGAGGAACAGGAAGAAAACGCCGGGGCCGAAGCAGAGCAGCATCACGGAAATGCCCGTCGCAATTCCCCAAAAGGTGCCCATCGGCGCGCAACAATCATCGCGGCGGCGGACGATGACATGGCTCGGCACGGCGATGATGAGTTCGAGAATGCTGCCGCGCAGCAGCCAGCGGATGGTGCGTTTGAGGAGCGCGTCGGGGGTGTCGGACTTTGCAAAATTTCGGAAGAAGACCAGCGCCCAGATCGCCCAGAAAACGAGGACGGTGAAAATCATTGTGTAAAGCGTGCCGTTGCCGGAATTGTTGTTCTGGCCGTTTTGACCGGCCCCGGAGTGGAACAGCGCGGAGGCGTCGAAAAGGTTGAAGGCGTTGTCCGTAAAAATGGCGCAGAGCAGCGAGAAGATTCCCGCGAAGCAGAGGTTCGCCAGAAAAAACGCGGTGACGATGACGGGGATTTTCAGCGGACGCCGCGCGGGCAGGCGGCGTTCGGCGATGTTGATGGGCAGCAACAGCAGCAAGGCTTGCCCGGCGACGAGGATGCCGAGCCAGAGCCAGTAGCCCCAATGCGAAACAAGTTTGAGGGTTTCATGGAAGCCCATGTTCATGTTATTTTTCCCCCAGTCGCCGAGGGCGATCAGCGTCACGGGCAGAGTCAGGACGAGCAGCGCAAGCGCGTAGAGGAAGACGGTGAGGATGGCCCAGCGTTTCATGGTGTCAATGTGTTGGGAATTACAACCCCGCGCCAGTGAAATCGGTGCGTGAAATCAGAACCTTCGTTTACCAAAACCGCCTCTGTCCAGGTTTTACGAACTACTGCGAATTGTATGATCCTAGGTTGCGTTGCTTGCTGGCTGTTCTGGCTGGGACGGGAAATTGGCCCGTTTCAGGCAGTTCGCCAGGAATCCGCGAGGCTGCACGCCACCTCCAGAGGACAAGAGACTTGAAGTATTATCCCGTTTTCTTGCCGCGCATGGCGCGAACCAGGCTGCAATCCGTCACGGGCCGGAAAAGAAAAAACCGGATCAGTCAGCCAGAGGGTGGCCGAAAGATCCGGGGAATTCAGAATGAGCACGACGTAAGATTACGGAGAACTCGTGTTCTGGCTGCACTCAAGCCAGAACCGAAATTATTAAAATTCAAAGATCAAGCTGCCGGCGGACGGTCTTCGCCCCTGCAACTATGACCATTAAATCATAGTCGCTTATTGTTGTCAACATAACTTAAAAAGTATAAGTATATGTTTTGATTATCGCTGCGGTGATAAGATGGTAATCCAAGCAAAGGTTTTGGCAAAAAAGGGTGGGCAGCGAATGGCGGCCAAATATGAATTAAAAACGGGCATCAGCGGATGCGCCGACGCGCGCCTGTGACCCTGCAAAAAGGCCGTTTGACGGGCATTTTAACGGCGGTGAATAACTTGCGAACAAAAGTTAATATGTTGTCCTCGTAACTTTCGCGGCAATGCAATAAAAAGACTGACGTTGTTTGCTGTCAGGCCGGGCATTTGACGAGATTCGCCTGCACTTTGGCGGAAAGACGAATGGTTGGATTGCAAAGCATTGACGGGCAAATGATTAAGTTTTCACATTGGAAAACAGTGCGTTGACCGGGCTTAAACATTTTATGTTTTTGCTTGTATATTGAGCCAAAGCACGGTTGACTGATGCAAGAATCCGAATAAAAACGCTGGCGGCCATGCGGGGTGAATAAAACAATAAAATCGGGCGTTGGTGGAACAACATGCAAATTTCTGCGGAAAAAATTTGGAACACGGCGCAGGAGCATCTCCGCGTCAAATTGAGCCGGGACACTTTCAACATGTGGTTCGCCCCTTTGCGCCCATGTCTGGTGGACGGGCAGCAGTTGACGATGGAGGCTCCGAACGAGTTTTGCGAGGTCTGGCTCAAGGACAATTACTTGAGCCTCCTGCAAGACGCCGTGGCGGTGGCGGCCGGCTGCCGGCTGCAGGTGAAATTCAAGGTGACGAACATCAGCCAGCCGGCGGCCCCGGCTCATGCGGCGGTTCCGGCAAAAACCAAGGCCACCGAACCGGCCGCCGACCGGTCCAACGGCAACAGCGACCTGCATTTCAACCCGAAGAACACCTTCGAATCATTCGTCGTCGGCACGAACAATAATTTTTCTTTTGCCGCCGCCAAGGCCGTGGCCGAAGCGCCGGGCAAATCCTACAACCCGCTGTTTCTTTACGGCGGCGTCGGACTGGGCAAGACGCATTTGCTGCACGCCATCGGCCAGCACGTTTCCGCCAGCAGAAAGGGCGCACGCGTCCACTACGTCTCGTCCGAAAAATTCACGAACGAATACATTGACGGCATCCAGAACAACCAGCTCGCCAAGTTTCGCAAAAAATACCGCCAGACCGACGTGCTGCTGATTGACGACATACAGTTCCTCGCCGGCAAAGAGCGTATTCAGGAGGAATTTTTCCACACGTTCAACGCGCTGCACGAATCACACAAACAGATCGTTTTGACGTGCGACCGGCCCGCCAGCGAAATTCAGGGCTTGGAAAACCGCCTCGTTTCCCGGTTTGAATGGGGTCTCGTCACCGACCTGCAGCCGCCGGACATCGAAATGCGCCTGGCCATTCTCAAAAAGAAGGCGCAGATCATGAACGCCGTTCTGCCGGATGACATCATCAATTTCCTCGCCACGCGCATCCGCACCAACATCCGCCGGCTGGAAGGCGCGCTCATCCGCGTCGCGTCCTACGCGTCGCTGACCGGCAAAAAACTGACGATTGAGGTCGTGGAAAACTTGCTGCGGGAAATCCTGCACGAAGAAGGCCGGCAAACCATCAGCATCGAAGTCATCCAGAAACGCGTGGCCGAACATTTTGACATCCGGCTGGCGGACATGACCAGCAAACGCCGTCCGGAAAACATCGCCTTCCCGCGCCAGATCGCCATGTATCTTTCACGCCAATTGACCGAAAGCTCGCTCAACACCATCGGCGAAGCCTATGGTGGACGCGACCACGGCACCGTGTTGCATGCGTGCCGCCTCGTCAAAGACCGCATGGAAGTGGATTCCAATGTCCGCCAAGTGGTGCATTATTTGGAAAAACAGTTGATCCGCTGAAACAGTTTTTAGTTTTGAATTTTGGGTTTTGAGTTCAAATTGTTGGCGCGCGGTTGGCATCAACTAACAACTCACAATTAAAAAAATTAAAAACTTTCATGCCCGTCATTGAAGTCAGCGGCCTGACCAAAGCCTTTCGCACCTACAAAAAACAACCGGGTTTTTCCGGCGCGGTCAAGGGGCTGTTTCACCGGCAATACGAGCAGACGCTCGCCGTCAATGACGTCAGCTTTAAAATTGAATCCGGCGAACTTGTCGGTTTTCTCGGCCCGAATGGCGCGGGTAAAACCACCACGCTCAAAATGCTCGCCGGTCTGCTTTACCCGACGACCGGCTCGGCCAAAGTTCTCGGCTACACGCCGTGGGAACGCGACGACGGCTATCGTCGCCAGTTCGCGCTGGTGCTCGGCCAGAAAAACCAGCTCTGGTGGGATTTGCCCGCGCGCGAATCGCTGGAGCTGAACGCCAAAATTTACGGCATCCCGCAAGACCGCTTCGAGCGCACCGTCGGCGAACTGACCGAACTGCTGGCCGTCAAAGACAAGCTCAACGTCAGCGTCCGCGAACTCTCGCTCGGCGAGCGCATGAAAATGGAACTCATCGCCTCGCTACTGCATCAGCCCAAGGTGTTGCTGCTCGACGAACCGACCATCGGCCTCGACGTGACTTCGCAAAAAACCGTCCGCGATTTCATCCGCCGCCACAACGCGGAGCAGAAGACCACCATCATTCTGACGAGTCATTACATGGCCGACATCCAGGCTTTGTGCGAACGCGTCATCATCATTGACCACGGAAAATTATTTTTCGACGGCAAGCTGAACGAGATCGTGGACCGCTTCGCCGATTTCAAGCTCATCACCATTCAATGCGAAAACGCTGATAACATAGTGGCACAGGCGTCTCGCCTGTTCGATGAAAGCAACAATGAAAACAGAAACGCACCGGCGGGACGCCCGTGCCACTACCTTTCACGCTACGGCGAAGTCACCGAAAAAACCGTCACCGCCATCACGCTCAAAGTGAAACGCGACCGCGTGATTCCCGTGTGCAAATCCCTGCTGGACGAACTGCCGGTGACGGACATTGACATCCAAGAAGTGCCGATTGAAGACGTCATCCGCCAGATTTTTGCGCGATAGTCTGGTGGCATTTTCATTCGCATCTTTATTGCTTTGCGTTAGAATTTTCGCGCGGGCATGAAACAATTTGACTATCTCGTCCTCGGCAGCGGCATCGCTGGGCTGACTTTCGCGCTCAAGATTGCGCCGCGCGGGCGCGTGGCCATCGTCACCAAAAAAGACCGCGCGGAGTCGAACACCAATTACGCGCAGGGCGGCATCGCGTCGGTGACGAGCAAGGAGGATTCGTTTGAATTTCATGTGCGCGACACGCTCACGGCCGGCGCGGGACTGTGCAAGGAAAGCGTTGTCCGCACGATTATCGAGGAAGGACCGGCGCGGATTGCGGAGCTGATTGAACTCGGCATGAAATTTTCCGAGCGCGAGATTCCGGCGTCGCACGGCGCGCACGAACTTGATCTCGGCAAAGAAGGCGGTCATTCCAAACGGCGGATTTTACACGCAAAAGATGTGACCGGACGCGAGATTGAACGCGCGTTGCTGGACGCCATTTCGCGCCAGCCGAACATCGAGATTTTTGAAAATCATCTGGCGATTGATTTGATCACGAGTCAGAAGCTGGGTTACGTCGGCGAGAATCGTTGTCTCGGCGCTTACGTTTTTGACAAAAAAAATAATCGCGTCACGACTTTTTCCGCGCCGGTGACGGTGCTCGCAACGGGCGGCTGCGGCAAGGTTTATCTCTACACGACGAATCCCGACATCGCGACGGGCGACGGCGTGGCGATGGCGTATCGCGCGGGCGCGAGCATCGCGAACATGGAGTTCGTGCAGTTTCATCCGACGTGTTTGTATCATCCGAAAGCAAAATCATTTTTGATTTCCGAGGCGGTTCGCGGCGAAGGCGGAATTCTAAAATCGCTCGACGGAAAAGAATTCATGGACGGCGTTCACGCAATGAAATCGCTGGCTCCGCGCGATATCGTGGCGCGCGCGATTGACAGCGAGATGAAAAAATCCGGCGCGGATCATGTCTTGCTCGAGATCACGCACAAACCGGCGAAATTCATCATCGAACGGTTTCCGAACATTTATCAGACGTGTTTGCGTTATGGAATTGACATCACGAAGGAAGCGATTCCCGTGGTGCCGGCGGCGCATTATCAATGCGGCGGCGTGGTGACAAACATGGACGGCGAGACGGACATCGCGGGACTTTTTGCGGTGGGCGAGGCGGCTTGCACCGGCTTGCACGGCGCGAACCGGCTGGCGAGCAATTCACTTTTGGAAGCGCTGGTTTGCGCTCATCGCGCGGCGGAAAAAATTATTTCAACACCGCGCGCAAAAACGGATTTGAAAATTCCGTTCTGGCAATCGGGCAACGCGACGAATGCGGATGAACTGGTCGTCGTCTCACACAACTGGGATGAAATCCGGCGGCTGATGTGGGATTACGTTGGCATTGTGCGCACGAACAAACGCTTGCAGCGCGCGCAAAAACGCATCGCGAATTTGCAGGAAGAAATTCACGATTACTACTGGAATTTCATCGTTACGAGCGATTTGCTGGAACTGCGCAACATCGCGACGGTGGCGGAACTGATTGTGCAGTGCGCGCTGATGCGTCCGGAAAGCCGGGGGCTGAATTACAACCTGGATTTTCCGAACCTGAATCCCGACTGGTCCCAGCGCGACAGCGTGGTGCGGCGCGCAGCGTGAATTACACCCAGAGTTTTTCCGGGTATTTGCCCTGCGCGATGAGCTGGCGGATGCTCTCGATCACCTGCGCTCGGTCTTCACGATAGGTCACGCCGAACCAGGAATCGTTCGTGCGCAAAACTTTCACCTTCGCCTGCCCGGCGACGACGAGTTCATTCACCGTGCTGGGAATATAGCACTCGGATTTCAGTTCGTGGCCGCTTTGTTTCAGGAATGCGTCGAACTGCATGTGCAGTTGCGGGAACAGCGCGGGCGTGAAGCCCCAAAAATTCATCGAAACGGCTTCGTCGCCGGTAAGCCTGGTGATTTTCCCGTCGGCATCCGTATTTTTCGCGCCGCCGCCATCGGATTCAATCTTCATCATTTCGACGACGGATTTGAGGTGATTATTTTCGTCCACGCGGCACACGCCGCGCGCGACGCTGCCGAATTGGGAAAGCGTGTTCCGCAAAATGAAACCCACCATCGCATAGTCCGTCGTGCCGGAAGTCAGATGTTTCGCGAGCAGTTGATAAGCCTGCTGGCCGTAAAAATCATCGGCGTTGATGGCGGCGAACGGCTCCTTGACGACATTTTCTGCCATCAAGATCGCGTGCGTCGTGCCCCACGGTTTGGTGCGGCCGGCGGGCAGCGAACAACCCGGCGGCAGTTTGTCGAGTTCCTGGAAGGCGTATTTCACGGCGATGCGTTTTTCAAAACGCGCGCCCACGATTTCGCGGAACTGCTGTTCGATGTCCTTGCGAATGACAAAGACGAGCTTGCCGAAGCCGGCGCGCAGCGCATCGAAAACGGAGTAGTCAATGATGGTTTCTCCCGCCGGGCCGACGGGGTCAATTTGTTTGAGTCCGCCATAGCGGCTGCCCATGCCGGCGGCGAGAACGAGCAAAGTTGGTTTAGTCATGCGCGTAGATTTTAATTTTTCGCGCGCGACTGTCGAGAAAATGGTTGGATGGCCACCCGTTCACTTCCGGATTCAAAAAATGTCAAAAATAGATATGCTTTGGTCAAAAGTGGGCATTCCTCTTTGCGGAAAACCAGCTAAACATATACCTGAACATTGAACCGGGCGCGCGGCCAAGCCCGTCGCGCCGGACTAAAAAATAGAAAAAATTTATGGAACACACAAAACGACTCGTAGAAAAAGGCCCGGCCACCAAAAAGGATGACTTGATTGTCATCACCGGCGGGGGTGGATTCATCGGCGGCAACCTCGCACTGCACTTCAAGAAAAAAGGCTACACCAATATCCGCGCGGTGGACAAGAAACCGCTGTATGAGTGGTATCTGCACGTCCCCGGCGTCGAGAATCTCTGTCTCGACGTGAGCAACGAGGGCAACTGCAAGCGCGTCTGCGAAGGCGCGGTGGAAGTCTACAATCTCGCTGCCGACATGGGCGGCATGGGTTTCATCGAGCGTTTCCGCGTCGAGTGCCTGCGCTCGATTTTGATCAACACACACATGGTCGAGGCGGCTTACCAGGCCGGGGCGCGGCGTTATTTTTATTCCTCGTCGGCCTGCGCTTACAACACATTGCTGCAAAAAGACCCGAAGGTTCGCGCGCTCAAGGAATCCGACGCTTATCCGGCGATGGCCGAACGCGGCTACGGCTGGGAAAAATTAATTTCCGAAATGTTCTGCGAGGAATACTGGCACGAACGCGGCATGAAAACATTCATTGCCCGTTTTCACAATGTTTATGGGCCGAACGGCACTTGGGACGGCGGCCGAGAAAAAGCGCCGGCGGCGCTGTCCCGCAAGGTCATCCAGGCGGTTGACACCGGCAGCAAGGACATCACGATCTGGGGCGACGGTTCGCAGACGCGCAGTTTCATGTATATTGACGACTGCGTGAAGGGCATTGACATGATCACGCACTGCGACGATTTGATTGCGACACCAATCAATCTCGGTTCCAGCGAACTCGTCTCCATCAACGAGCTGCTTTCCAAAATTGAGAAAATCGCGGGCGTGAAGATGAACCGCCATTACGACCTCAACGCGCCGAAAGGCGTGGCCGGGCGCAACTCCGACAACACGTTCATCAAAAAAGTTCTCAAGTGGGAGCCGGGCACGACCTTGAACAAAGGTCTTGCGGAAACTTACGCGTGGATCACTAAACAATATCACGCCCGCAAGGCTGGCAAGCGCGTGGGCATCGGTTGATGAAAAACGCGGTTTCCTCGCCCGTCGCCCGGCTGCTCGGTTCCATTCCCAACCGCCTGCAACTCGCGGGCGGTTGGATTGATCAGCCGTTTCTCTCGCAGCACAACCCCAGGCCGCCTGGCTCGATGGTCGTGGTGCAAATCGAACCGGATTTTCGGCCGATGGACCGTTCCGGCATCGCCAGCGGCACGCGCGCCATCGCGATGAAAATTTGGAAGGGAAAACTGCCCAATCGTCCGCCGGCAGATTTGGCGCGCGAGCTTTACGAAGTTGAAAACCGAGGCAACGCCGAGCCGAGCGGTTCGCAGGACATGATCGGTCTGGTTTATCCGGGCGTGAACCGGCTGGACTACGATTTCAAAATCCACGGCGGCGTTTTTCCCTCGCACATCAAATCGTGCAACAGCGCCAAGATCGCGCGCTGGCTGGAAAAAGTTTTGCATCTGATTCCAGTCGAGCCGAGGCCGGACGGTTACAGTCCGCTCGGCGTAAAAAATCTGGAGCCGAAATGGGTCGCGCGCCTCGGCCAGTCCGGTCAGGATTGCTACGACGCCATTGTCAAAATGGACGCGCAGTCGCTCGGCGCTTCGCTCAACCTGAACATGAAATGCTGGGAGACGCTGCTGCCGCACGTCGTCCGGCATCCGCTGCTGCGGCTGGATTTGATGCCGTTGCTCAAGGCGTATCAGAAGCAATATCTTGGCGCGATGTATTCCGGCTGCGGCGGCGGCTATCTCATCATCGTTTCCAACGGGCCGGTGCCGGGTGCGTTCAAAGTGAACGTCCGCATCGCACAAAAATGAGTTCGCAAAAACAAGTCATCGTTTCCGGCGGGTTTGACGACATCAAATCGCGCGACCTGCGTTTGCTCGAAGAAGCTGCCAAGCTGGGCGAACTTTCCGTTTTGCTCTGGCCGGATGCCACGCTGCAAAAGCTGACGGGCAAAGCGCCAAAATTTCCGCTGGCGGAACGAACTTATTTCCTCAACGCCATCCGCTACGTCAGCCGGGTGATCGAAGCCAGCGGCGCGAACAGCTTTGACGCGCTGCCAGGAAATTTGAAGGCGGACATTTGGGCGGACGTTGAAACTACAACCAGTCCCGCGCGCAAAAAATTCGCCGCCGAAAATAAAATCGCCTGCCGCGTTTTCCCGGCGGACGAGCTAAAAGACTTTCCCGAACCAGCACCCATGCCGTCCGCGCCCGGCCGGAAAAAAATCGTCGCCACCGGCTGCTTCGACTGGTTTCACTCCGGCCACGTCCGCTTCACCGAGGAAGTCAGCGCTTACGGCGATCTCTACGTCATCGTCGGCCACGACGCGAACATCCGGCGGCTCAAAGGCGAAGGCCATCCGCTGTTGCCGGACGCCGAACGGCGTTACGTCGTCGGCTCGATCAAGTTCGTGAAGCAGGCGTTGATTTCCAGCGGCGAAGGCTGGCTGGACGCGGAGCCGGAAATTAAAAAGCTGAAGCCGGACATTTACGCCGTGAACGAAGACGGTGACCAGGGCGGCAAGCGCGAGTATTGCGCGAAGCTGGGCATCGAATATCTCGTGCTCAAGCGCGCGCCCGCGCTGGGTTTGTCTAAACGCAGCAGCACGGATCTGCGCGGGTTTTGAAGGTGGAACCAACGCGACTAACCCTTTTGCCGCACTTCAAATGTGAAACCAAACCACGAAAACATTTTTCTCAGGAGGCTACGTTTTACAAACACTATAAACATAGACCCTGCTAAACTCAGCAAGGTCAACGTCCGTGGCTCGGGAACAGGCTCTGGCCCTAAAAAAGAAAAGTTTTCATAGCCACCTCCCTCAAACTGATGATCAGAAGCTGTATAAACTGCGCCAAGAACTGTCCCCTTCAAGTAACGGCTTAATGGAGCGGTTTGATCGTAATTTACGACTCCACTATAAATACTCTGAACAGAAAACGTCACAGATGGCTGCCCAAGATATGCTGTCCCATCTGTCGGACGCCACGTAATCCAATCGTTTGCGCCAATAGTGGCAGACCAACCACTTGGGCTGATGACATTCTCGACGCCATACACCTGAATAGAAACCCCATCAGAATTGGTTAAGACTCCCCAAACGTAACCCGAACTCCCTAGGTTGAATGTGTAGGAAAATAAACCACTACCGTCTGTCGTGCTGCTTACGGATAAATATCCTTGTGCACGAGCTTTCCAAACACAGGCTGTAATAATAGCCGGACAAACGAGATGCCTCAAGCAGGCCATTAGGCTTAAAATTCGACTTGTTCCCATATTTTGACCTTTCCGCATTATGATTATTGTTGATAGTAGTCTAACAGACGGTTGTGTGTAACTGAATGGAAAACATTTGCGCCTGTTTCGGCTTTTGGTTTCAGAATGGTTTTATCCTAAATGGAGTTGCGCTTAATTCGTGAACTTCTGTTCTTTCAGCCAGAACAGGCAGTCGCCCGCCCACGGATGCGGATGGGCGAATGGCGGTTTGTCCTTCAAACCCATGCCGTGTCCGCCTTTTTCATAAACGTGGAGCGCGAACGGCACATGATTTTTCCGCAGCGCCTCGGCGAACATCATCGTGTTTTCCATCGACACGGTTTTGTCCTCGAACGTCGTCCAGAGAAAACACGGCGGCGTGCTGGTCGTCACCTGCAGTTCATTGGACAGCCGTTTCACCAGTTCCGGCGAAGGATTTTTGCCGAGCAGGTTTTCCTTGGAGCCTTGGTGCGTGAACTCGCCCATCGAAATGACGGCGTAACAAAGAATTCCCAAATCCGGCCGCGAACTTTGCCGCTCGACCACGTCTGCGGAATTTGTGTCGCCGAAATCAAAATGCGTCATCAAGGTCGCCGCCAGATGGCCGCCAGCCGACGATCCCATGATGCCGACGCGATGCGCGTCAATTTTGAATTCGTCCGCATGTGCCCGCATCCAGCGCATGGCGCGCGTCACGTCCTGAAATTCCGCCGGATAATGATAGCCGTCGGAGCCAAGGCGATATTTCAAAACAAAGCAGGTCACGCCGTGCTGGTTCAGCCAGAGCGCGTAATCGTTGCCCTCGTGCGGCGCGAGATGCGCGTAGCCGCCGCCAGGACAAATCACCATCGCCGCGCCGGTGGCGTTGGTCGCGTCGGGCAAATACGCGGTGATAGTGGGAATGTCGTTGGTGGAATCGCCCAACGCGCCGGGCGCGCCATCAGGCCAAAGTGGAACAGGCGTTTGCATTTCAGCGCGGGATAAAATGAGGGACAACAGCAAAATTGCCGAGGCAAAAATTATTTTCATGGCTTGGATGATGACCGGGCGTGGTGAAATTTGAAATCGAAAACACGCGGCCAGTTTCAGCCGTTCGCGTTGGAAATTCGAACTCACCTGCAAAGTTTAGAGTGCCAGCCAGCGGAACAACGCCTGCTTGACTTCGGCCAGGACCGAAGGCTGAAATTGTCCCGGCGCTTTGCGCACAAATTCGATGAATCGGACCGGTTGAAGACTTTGCGCGTTGACATAACTCTGTTCGCGCAACCACGGCACGCGCGGCAAAGTGACTTCATAAGGCGTGCCGGCAAATTGAGTCGTCACTTTGACAACGCTGGCAAGGGCCAGCCGCCCATTTCTGGACGAGGCGACCACCAGCGCGTAACGAGGTTTTTCCTCATACCAAAATCCACGAACCAAACTTAGCCGGCTTGAGGAATTTGCATCATCAAAGTTCGTCCCAAAGTTTGGACCGCCGTTCAGCCGAAGAAAACACTTCGTCCTCTGCCGCGTCGGCGTGCAAGGGAAAAGGAATCGTGCGGCGCTTGACCATTTGCTTGAACAACATCCGAACCACCTCGCCCGGCGTCGTGCCAATGTCTGCCGCCACTTTGGAGGCTTGCGCGATCAATTTGCGGTCAATGCGAACTCGGAACATCTCGGTCATGCCTCAATTGTGCCACAACTGATCCGAGGGCGTCAAATGGCAAAATGTCCCGCATGAAGATCCGGAAACTGGCTACAATTTTAATTGAATTGCCCTAGCCGACAAGTTTTTCCCAACAAATTGTTAAAAATAAAAAAAACGCGGACAGCTTTCGCCGTCCGCGTTTTGAATTACTTTGCCAGGATTATTCCTGCGCTGCGCCGGCCGCTTCCTTGTCGCGGTCTTCCATCGCGGCTTTGCGCGAGAGACGCACGCGGCCTTTTTCATCCACGCCGAGGCATTTCACGGTGATGTCGTCGCCGACTTTCACGATGTCCTCGGTCTTCTTCACGCGGAAGTTCGCGAGTTCGCTGATGTGAACCAGGCCGTCCTTGCCGGGCAGGAATTCGACGAACGCGCCAAATTCTTTCACGGTCACAACCTTGCCGCGATAAATTTTCCCGATCTCCGCCTCGGAGGTCATCCCGCTGATGGCATCCACGGCAATCTTCATGCCCTCCGCCGAGACGGAGAAGATGTTGACCGTGCCGTCGTCCTCGATGTCAATCTCGCAGCCGGATTCCTCGACGAGGCGTTTGATGTTTTTGCCACCCGGTCCGATGATCGCGCCGATTTTTTCGGGGTTGACCTTGAGCGTCGTGATGCGCGGCGCATATTTGCTGATTTCCTTGCGCGGCTCGGCAATGGTCTTGGCCATCTCCGCGAGAATCGCGAGGCGGGCGATGCGCGCTTTTTCAATCGCCGTTTCCATGATCGCGTGCGGCAAACCTTTCAGCTTCAAATCCAGTTGAAAACCGGTGATGCCTTTTTCCGTGCCGGCAATTTTGCAGTCCATGTCGCAATACGCATCTTCCCAGCCGATGATGTCGGTGAGCAACTCGTATTTGGAAATTTTCTCGCCACTGTATTCCGTGCAGATGCCGACGCTGATGCCAGCGACCGGACGAATCATCGGGACGCCCGCATCGAGCAGCGCGAGCGTGCCGCCGCAGACAGACGCCATCGAGGTGGAACCGTTGGATTCCATGATCTCGCTGGTGACGCGGATGGTGTAAGGATAATTCGCCGAAGGAATCATGGATTCAATCGAGCGTTCGGCGAGTGCGCCGTGGCCGATTTCGCGGCGGCCGGGACCGCTGATGCGGCCGGTTTCGCCGACGGAAAAATTCGGGAAGTTGTAGTGCAGGATGAATTTCTTTTCAGTGCCGCCGCCGGTGTAAGAATCAAATTCCTGCGTGTCGTCGCCGGTGCCGAGCGTGACGAGCGTGACGGCCTGCGTTTCGCCGCGCGCAAAAATCGCCGAGCCGTGCGCGCGCGGAAGAATTCCCACTTCGCTGGTGATCGGACGAACCACATCAAACGCACGACCGTCGAGACGTTTGCCGCTTTCGAGGATCAATTTGCGGACGGCTTCCTTCTGGATGTAATAAAATGCGTCGTTGATGACGAAGGGCGTGACTTTCTCCGCGCCGTATTTGGCGACGAGCTTTTCGCCGACTTCGTTCTTGATGGCATTGCACGCACCTTCGCGGTTCAATTTGCCCGGCGTCAAAAGTGCGGGAACAAAACGGTCGCCCGCGAGAGTCTTCGCGTCGGCGAGAATTTCATCGGGAACAATCTTCAGTGTGATCGCGCGCTTCGGCTTGCCGGCTTTTGCGGCGAGTTCCTTTTGCGCGGCGATCTGCGGCTGAATGACTTCCTGCGCGAATTTCAACGCGGCGCTGAAGTCGGCCTCGGAAATTTCCTTGGCCGCGCCTTCATACATGACAATGTCTTTTTCGTTGCCGACATAGACCAAATCCAAATCGCTGTCGGCCTGTTCGGTGTGCGTCGGGTTCGCCACAAATTTTCCGCCAACACGTCCAATGCGCGCCGCACCGAGCGGGCCGCCCCACGGAATGTCGCTGACCATCAGCGCCGCGCTCGCGCCGATGATGCTCAAAATATCGGGATCGTTTTCGCCGTCCGCGCTCAACAGCACGGTCTGGACTTGAACCTCGTTGTAATAACCCTTTGGAAACAGCGGGCGGATCGGGCGGTCGGTGAGGCGGCAGGTGAGAATTTCCTTTTCCGTCGGACGGCCTTCGCGTTTGAAGTAGCCGCCGGGAAATTTTCCCGCCGCCGCCGCTTTTTCGCGGTAATCTACGGTGAGCGGGAAGAAGTCCTGGCCTTCTTTGGCTTTCGTGGCGGCAACTGCCGCGACGATGACGATGGTTTCGCCCATCTGGACGGTCACGGCGCCGTCGGCCTGCTTGGCGAGTTTGCCGGATTCAATGATGATTTGTTTGTCGCCGATGGCGACGGTGATTTTCTCTGACATAACTGACTTTCTTGTGCCGCCTCCAGAGGAACTTCAGTGAACCCCGAAAATTTTCGGAGCTGAATGAAATTTCCCGAAGGCGGCGGGATTATTTTTGCGCGACGTTTTGGTTGGAGGATTTGTCCGCTCACGCGGGCGTCCAAATCCAAGTTGGAAGACTGGCCTGATGAAAATAAAAAAGCCGCGCCTTCCGTAAATTGTCAATGGCGCAGCTTCAATTTCTTGGTGACCGTCTGGTAACGGCTCAAGTCAATGCTTTGCAGGTAATCCAGCAGGCGGCGGCGCTGGCCGACCATTATCAGCAGCCCGCGACGGGAGCTGTGATCCTTTTTGTTGCCCTGCAAATGTTCGGTCAAATGGTTGATCCGCTGTGTCAGCAGCGCGATTTGCACGTCGGCGGAACCGGTGTCCTTCGGGTGCGTCTTGAATGATTCAATCGTCTTTGTCTTCGCTTCCATAATTAAATGAGTCAGCGAGCATAATTATTCAATTCCACGCTGTAAAGCGAATTAAACCGGGAATTTTGACCAGTTCCAGACCAGTTTCCGCCGGGTTTCCGGCAATAATTTGAATTGGCCGCCGATTCGCAGCCCTTCCACCCAGAAAATTTCACCGCGCGCCGTCGTCGCCAAAACCAATTCGCGTCGCCGCACCGCCGGAATTTTCGCGTTCACAAACAAGTCCTGCAGCTTCACCGGCGACTTCAAGCCAATCGGCTGAAAACGGTCGCCCGCGCGCCAGTGGCGCAAAGTAATTTCGCCGCCGATTTTATCCGCGTCGAAAAATTCTGTTTGCTGTAGTGGCACCGGCGTCCCGCCTGTGAATTTCTTTTTTGGCAACTGGAATTTTTCGTTCGCCATAATTTGCCAATAAAATTTTCTCCCGCCAAATTCCGCGCGCGTTGCCCTGCCCGAAAATTTCAATTTCAGTTCACCGGAATTGAATTCTGCGACGGATTGAATCCGAAGTTCAATTTTTCCAGTTTCGCTACGGGCCACCGACACATTTGCGCCGACGCTCACAAATTTTGTCGGAGCTTCGCGGAGCCGCTCGACCAGTTCAAAATCCGCCACCACGCCAGCCTCGTTCAATTGCAGTTGCAAAGCTTTCCGCTGAACCGCCAGCGGCAGATCGTCAAAACAGCCGACGACGACGTAAGGAAACTCTGACTTAATTGCGATTTCCGATTTCCGATTTCCGATTTCAGTTTGAACCTCGTCACCTCGGCGGCTGCGCATTTTTTGAAGAAACGCCTGCGCCGTCGCGCCGGCAAACTCGGCCTCCGCACCGACAATTTCCATGAGGCGCAAAACGGCCCTGGTCAGGCCGGGCTGGTATTTTTTGCGGAGCAACGGCAGCAGCTCGTTGCGAATCCGGTTGCGGAGAAAATCGCTGGTCAAATTCGTGGCATCGTCGCGGAACGAAATTTTATTCGCGCGCGCGAACACGAGAACTTCGGCTTTTGAAAAGCCGAGCAGCGGCCGGACG
>Ga0209483_1000270_pt1 | contig 47556 bp, 41 predicted proteins | sample NGEPerA_FD_184508 | JGI IMG/M metagenome (GOLD analysis project Ga0209483, IMG submission 184508) | Arctic peat soil microbial communities from the Barrow Environmental Observatory site, Barrow, Alaska, USA - NGEE PermafrostL2-A... | ecosystem: Environmental > Terrestrial > Soil > Wetlands >...
TACAGTGTCGCGGCGGACGACCGTGCCCTGTCCCGCAGCCATCGCGGGCGCAAAGCCGGAACCTGCGGCGATCAATCCAGCGACTGCAAACCTCAAAAAGTTGTTTTGCTTCAAACCATCCCCCTAAGCGTTGAGTAACAGACCAGCCCCGGTAGCGGGGCGTTTAGGAGGGTGGAAGTGCACAGGAGGGGCCACGCAGAGAACATTTGGGTGTCAAACACTGCGTGAACGGTCGTTCGGGAGTGCCAGTTGGCGGATCTCGCCGCTCACCGTGCTTCGTTGGGCGCTGGCCCCCACGAAGTTGCGCTCTTTCTTCGCCGTCACGATCTATTGTTGACAGGGGTGGTGCAGCCGCCGACACTAGTTGATGCAGCGGCTCGAACTTTGTGGTTTCTTTCAGTACTGCGGCCTCATCTGAGATTCAGGAGCAAGACTTTTGCCTCGTCCGATCTTCTTCGGCGAAGATCTCCATCTGTTCGGTTGGTACCACCCTCCGGCCGGGACTCGTCAAAAGAGGATCGCAGCGCTTATCTGCCCTCCTGTGGGACACGAGTACATGTGCGCTCACCGGGCGCTTCGGAATTTGGCTTATTCGCTTGCAGCGGCAGATATTCCTGCCCTGCGGTTTGACTATTATGGCATGGGTAATTCCGCCGGTTCGGCACGCGAACCAGGAATCGTCGCGCAGTGGATTGCCAGCATTCACGCCGCCGCCGATGAGCTCCGCGCGCAGTCTGGTTGTGACACGATCGCTCTGGTTGGCTTGCGCATGGGCGCCACGCTAGGCGTCCAGGCCGCCAGCACCCGCACAGACATCGACACGCTCGTTCTCTGGGTACCGTGCGCCGAGGGAGCTTCCTTCGTCAGGGAAGCTCGATTGCGCGCATCTGCAGCTCGAAGAGAGGCAGACCGTTCGGCCGATGGTCTTGATGGTGATCTGCATCTGTCCGGATTTCACTTTGCGAGTGCCAATCTCGCTGAGTTGGCGATGGTGACGCTTCGACAAGTAGACGTGCCCCACGTGCGTAGCACACTCCTCATCTCGCGAGCCGACGTCGCAGCTGACGCGCGGCTCTCCAATACGTTGCGCGGGCAGTTTCAGAGGAACGACGCGCAATGGGCAGAGCGGAGTATGAGCGAGTATGACGCATTCATGACCTCCCCGCTGTCCTCTCAGCTGCCCACACCGGCACTCCATGAAATAGTCGACTGGATAAGCGAAAGATCCGTGGAGAATGAGCGTGGCGACATCCCTGCTGCGCTTTCGGGTGGCAGCTCAGTCGTCGTCCCCGGGACAAACGCTGCAATCTCGGAAGAGCCAGTCACGTTTGGACATGACCTGTTTGGTATACTCACGACGCCAGTCCGCGGCAGCCGCTATGCGGCAATCATGCTCAATACCGGTGCGGACCACCACGTCGGTCCGCATCGCCTTTACGTTGAACTTGCGCGGAAGTGGGCGCTGAACGGAATAGCCGTGTTGCGGTTCGATCTGTCAGGACTTGGCGATTCCGGGAACCCTTCCGATAAGCTGTCCGCCGACACGTACCCATCCACCGCAATGGCCGATGTTACAGCGGCGATGGACTTCATCCGCGATCGTTGCAGCGGGATCGAACCCGTTCTAGTCGGCGTCTGTGCGGGTGCATATCATGCCATCCACGCTCTTCGACAGGGCAACTGTGCCGCGATAGCTGTCAACGCGCCGCTCTATTACCGGCGCGGCGATCCAGTCGATGTACTGCCAGATGTTGCCCTCCGATCCTGGAGCAAATGGCGCCGTCTCTTCAGCAGAGACCACAGCGTACTCGAGGTCGCGCGTATGCTCAAGTTCGCTGGTCAACACGTAATCCGTCGAATACTGGCACGACGAGATGCCAGTCTTTTTCCGGACGGTGTCCGCGCGGCAGTCGTCTACAGCGGCGACGACCCCGGGCTCCGCCTCTTTGGCGAGGCCACTGGGACGACATTGGATGCGCTGGGTGCACGCCCCGGCATCACCGTCGACATCGTCGCCGGTGCCGGCCATACCTTCATGGAACGGGACGATCAGCAAGTGTTGGCCGCCCTTCTAACGCGAAGATTGTTTGAGTTGCAGCGCATTTCTCCAGTGTCGCTGCGGGATCTGCCGGCGACCTCGGAGACTAGTTACGGCGACGCCAGATATCGACCCAGCGCAGGCGTCGCTCAATGACGTAATTGGCGGAAAGCCACCGAAACGCCAGTGGTGCGTGATTGATACAATATTCGCCTTGAAAGTCGGATGCATTGCACAAGGCCGGTCCGGCCGCAACCACGTACGCTGGTGGTCGTGCGTTAAGCGCGGTCAACAATTCCTGGCCATAGGCTCTTCCGTACGGAGACGTCGGTGCGTCCATGTAAGTTCGCGGATTCGTAAGGCGTGTCGGGCTGGCACGATGGCTCAGAAAATTCCCGCCGGCCCAGTCATTGGTGAAGAAAACCAGATCGTTGGGTCCCGTGTGCTCCCGTACGTAGTTGCTCGCGTCGGGGATTGCTCCCGGCTGTTCGCCCCATTCCCGGAATTCGCGTTCGTCGTAACCATCAGACGTTGACCCTGTCGGAACGTGTCTGGTCCAGCCGATCATGTTGAGCGCCGCACCCCCACAAACGGTGCCGATCGGGATGACGCATGCTGCGCCACAGGCGAGGAGCAGCATGCGCGGGTTGGAGGACTTGGTGAAGACACTCTGCCCCATCGTGAACAGTCTGAAGACGCCGATTCCAGCAGCGATCGCAAGCGGCAGGTAAACGGGAACGTAGTGGTACAACCAGATCATCTTTCCCTGAATCATCACGTTGAACACCGTCAGCAAGAGCCAGACGGCAAGCATCGTGGCGTCACGCGGTGCGCGCCGCGCCAGGGTTGCAATTCCCAGCACTGCGATCAGTACTGGGAAGAAGAACCGAAACGACAGCACCATGATGCGAAACGCAATCCACGCTCGGCCGGGCCACGACAACGCATCCTTCACCGAGTATACGCTCAGGTTGAAGCCGATGTACGTGTCGTAATAATCCTTGAGCGCACCATGAGCCGCGAAGAATGCGATTGAAAGCAGCAATGGAAGTACAAACCCGGCCGTTGTCAGCGCCAGCGCGCGGAACCTCCCGCTCCAGGTTGGTTCCGCGATGAAGTAGATCGCCGGAAGCAGAAGGAACATCCCATATGTGGGCTTTATCAGACAGCAGATTCCGACTAGGACTCCGCAATACGCGAGCATCGCAGGCTTGCGCGGGCTTTTCAACAACAGCAGTGCCACGCCGCAAAGCAGAATGCCGGCCCATGCGTCCGGCTGTGCAGCGTTGCCGGATTCATTGGCAGTGAACCATATGAAGTAGAGCGCCACCGCAACGGCAGCACCAAACGATCCTGCACCGGTACGACGCGCCGTCGCAAAGATCAAGGGTGCCGCGGCCAGCTGCCACATCACGTCCAGGGCGCGGAATGCCCAGAAGTGGTGACCAAATACGAACTCCGCGGCCGCTGCCAGATAGTACACCAGCGGTCCCTTCACATCCCACGCGTCCCGGTACATCAGGCCACCGTGCCGTATGACGTCTCCAGCCCAGACGAAAATCCCCTGATCCACCTCCATCGGCCGCGCGAGCTGGTATGCTATCCACCAAGCCCCCAGCACCGCGACAAGAGTGATCAGGAATGCGGACAGTCGACGATCACCAGCGCGCACTAACGTCAAGGCATTTCTCCAGGTTGCTTCGGATGGCAGGGTACCGACGCACATAACATACGATTCGATAGGAAAGACGACCATGAATGCATGGCGCATCCATGGCCGTCTCGTGTTGCCGCGTCCTTTTTCTACGCCAGTTCTTCCGTTGGCCACCATCCGTCAGCCCCGCGAAGGCGGGCACCCACTTGCAGCCGCTGAATTTGAGTTGGTGAAGGGCTTGGATCGGATGGTGTGATTTAGGCTGCAGGTTGGGGGGAACTTCGGGGATTACTGAGAGATATGTCAACTCTTCTGTGAGGTCGGCGTCACCGCGCTCCCGCTCAACACGATCAAAGTGCTGCCGCCAGCGGCGGACTTTATTACTCACCAACGCCGGGCGCCGCGTGCCGTTTGCTCATGCAGCTGCAGAATCTCGAAGAAGCGCGCGCGTGGCGGGTCAACAGCTGGGGCCGCGGCATACCTAACCCTGGATGAGAGACCGTCAACTGTGCCTAGAAACCAAGCGGTCACTATGTGAAGTCAAGAGTCTAAGACGTGGCAAGCCGATTTACGGTCGTTCTGCGCAGCCGTTCTCAGGCTGGCCAAACTCAATCGCTGCGGGTTCACTGGAGACTCGGTTAGTGGCGCGCTCCGCCCACAGGTGTTGCGACCGGGCGCTCCTGCAACTCCGCTTCGAATGGCGCTGGCGGAGGGTAGCCGACGGTTAGAGTGGACTGGAAGCGTTGAATCACGAGGGCCGGTCCAGCGTTGCGTATTCGACATGCTCCGCCCCGCGGCGTGCGTGCCGGATCAACCCCGTCTTGAAGAGCCGGATCACTTTGCCGCGTACGCGAACCGGCGAGACTGGCAGCTCGAGACCTCAGGATAAACCCGCTTGTGCGTTGTCATACCGGCACCGCGTCTCAAACTTCGGGGTCTCCGGCAACCCCGGGGCGATGCACCCGCAACCGTCATAGCTCGTTTATAGCTCGTTGCAGATTTGGCGGGGTACGATTCGCGTGGGTATTTGACCGACGGTGCGCCAAGTTTAGGTTCCTCTCCATATGAATTTGTCCTTTCTGCAGGTGGCTGGCGCGCTGCGGTTCCCTCCAGTCGTATTGATTACGCCGTGGTATGGACTTAACGGTGTTGGGCTGGTCGTTGAAGGAGTTGCGCAGTCAACTCGACGGTTGGGGGGAACATGCGTGGTGCTGCACTTGGTTGGCGACGGTTGGATTCCAACGCTCAGTCGGGGCTCTGGTGGCGAATTAATCATTAGTGTGTGTGCCCGCGCTGCTGCCCCCGGCGCCCCGATGCTCAAGCGGATTGCCGCGCGCCTGCGACGTCTCACTGTCGCATCGCTAGTGCGCTATCTTGCGCGACGCTTCGATATTCGCGTCGCCCATTTCCACTACGACATGCCCGAGTATCAAACATTGCATCGAATATGTCGTGATGCGGGCCTGCAGTGCGTGGCGACTTTTCACGGTAGTGACCTCACCGTCAACATGACATCTACAGAGACTAGGGAGGTGACCGCCATCCGGCTACGTGATTGTCCGGTGATCACAACTGTATCTCATGCACTTCAGCAGACGTTGATCGGCATCTTTCCAGACATCGCACCGCGGTCGCGTACAGTTTACAATGCTATTCCGGTCGATGTTATGGAGGATTGCCATGCTTTGACCGCGACTAGTCGCGACGTTGACGTGCTATTTGTCGGCGCGCTCATCCCGAGAAAAGGTGTCGACGTTTTAATTCGCGCAATCAGCTGCATACACGATCTGATGCCAGCGTTGCAAGTCGTTATCGTGGGCGACGGGCCCGATCGTGATCTTCTAGTAGCACTAACTTCGCAGCTCGGCTTGCTCGGCGTTATTAAGTTTGCGGGGCCGAAGACTCGAACTGAAATCGTGTCACTTTATCGTCGCGCCCGCGTCTTGGCAGTTCCAAGCAGGGCTGAACCGTTTGGACTGGTTGTCGTAGAGGGACAGATGTTGGGAGCGGTTGTAGTCGCGAGTGCGGTGGGTGGAATTCCTGAGATCATTGCCGATTGCCAGACAGGGCTCTTGGTCGAACCGGACAATCCAGCGCTCTTGGGAGCGGCGATCGCCAGCGCTCTAGCTGACGAACAATGGCGCGGATCTATCGCGACGACTGCACGTGATGCTGCGCTGGCGAACTTCTCTCCGGCTCGTATGGCTCTGAATTACCGCGACTGTTACTTGACGAGCCTGTCCAGTAGCATCCGCTGATGGCGAAGACGCGTTACCGGAACTCATCCGGGTTGGTGGGCACAGGATTGGAAAACCTTGCTCTGTTAACTCCCCAATAGAGCAAGGTTTTCCAATCCCCTTGTGAGCAGCTACCGAAGCACTGGAGCAAGCACACGTAGGACCCGCTGTACGAACGCGTCTTTGCTGAACAATTGTGCTCGCTGCTGAGCCGCTAGCCGCATCTGCGCTCGGAGGGATGAGTCAGCGACCAGAAGGAAAGTGTATTCGACCATTTCCGCCAGGGTTGAGCATAGAAAACCGCTTACGCCGTGCTCCACGATCTCACGTTGGCCGCCGTAGGAAAGCACTACCGGGATACAGCCCGCAGCCATCGCCTCAACGGTTACGATCCCGAAATGCTCCATCATTGCTGGGTTGCCGTTGGCTGTCAAACCCGCAGCATGCCAGAAGATGTCGGCGTCATGGTACAACGACGATACGGTTTGCCGCGACGCGTCCGCAAGTACACTCGTTGGAAGGCCCACAGCGGCAGCCTCCGCCAAGCGAAAATAAGCGACGTCGTCAGCATTATCACCCAGTGCACCGACTGAAGTATATAACCAATCGGCTGCAGCCTTTCTCATCTTTAGCTCTGCGAACGCACCCATCATCTCAACTTGGTTCTTGCTCCTGCGTCCCGAGGCATACCTACCCACGCTGAGAATTAAAGGCGCCTTGGGATGTTGGGTCGATGTTGGAAGAAGACTCCCCCCAGGTGCAAATACGACTTCGGCGTTCAAGTGCCACCATTGAGAGACGTAGTCTCGAGTGAATCCAGAGTTAGCCATCACTACCTGATAACCGCCGAAGCGCCTCCTCCATTCGCAACGTGCATAGGCACGGCGCAAAATCTTTCTTGGTGAGCGACCGTCGTTGATCCAAGGCCACGTGCGGTCCCGGTCAAAAGACGGGAAATGAACGAACAGTGCGCCGCGCGACGCAGAGCAAAATGGCGGAACATTATGGACCGATGCGATCATCAAATCATATTGGCGATCAACACTCGCATATTTGTTACGCTCGGCTGTATCGCGGCGAACCGTATTACTCCAGAAGCTTGTGCTTGGAATTCTGGGAATGTAGCGTAGGGTGACGCGGGACATGTCCGTCGCATAGGCAAGCGTCAGTGCTTCAGTCGTAAGCCGAGCCTTATGGTGAAGGATGTCGACATCGTGATCATCGCTGAGCGCTTCTGCAATGGTAGCCACAACGTACTCCGCTCCTCCCGCGACATTATCGGCCTGCTCATTGTATACAGCGATTTTCACTAAGTACTCTTCACGGTTTGTTGGATTGCTACATGAGATGATTCGTTGGCCTCCGGGAGGCAGGAGCCACGACGGTCAAAACGCATTACACTCCTTGCGGTTCCACCGGCCGCGGAGCAATGAACGACTTACCGTACGCAAAGGCAGCAACGGAGCTTGGATGGATTGAGAAACTCTTTACATAGGCAGCTCGTGCCGCCCTTGCGTCGCCGTCGGTGCGTAGCCCGTATCCGAGACTAAAGTATGCCGCGCTTACGGCTCGTTTGGCGGCGATGCGTTGCGCAGGAGTCATGCACGAGGCAAGTGCCGATAGTGCTCGGAATCTGGCAAGGCAGGCGCCTGCCTCACACTCTCGACGTCGCGTGCTGGTCACACTCGCGCCATGCGTTCGCATCCGAGTTAAAACGTCGTCGAGATAGACGATTCGAGCTTCATTCTTGACGGCTATTCGATAGAACAGATCCAAGTCTTCTCCACCAATCATACTTTCGTCGAAACGGTCTGCGCCGATCAGCGAACGATCAACCATGGTTGTTTGGACGCTGAGCGATATCATGTCTGTCAGCATGAACCCCACAAATTCGGACCGTGCGATGTATCGTCTGTGGCCGAATGGCTCAAGAAAGAGTGCAGCACGATCCATGAAGTGGTTTCCAGCCAAATGCGGCTGCAGGAAATCTCCCTGATCAGAAAAGCGTTGGAAATCAGCGAACCCGATCGTCGCTTCCGTATCCATCATTGCTGTTATTGTGGAGTGAAGCCTGATGGGAACGGCGACGTCATCAGCGTCGGGGAACGTTATATAGCGTCCGCGTGCTACCGCCATTCCTCTGTTTCGGGCAGCCGAGACAGATCGTGCGCTGGGCGGCTCGGTCTGGACAGTTCTAATTCGCGGATCGCTTGCACCGAATTTATCGGCGATCTCTCGCGTCCTGTCCGTGGATTGATCATCCACGACTATGAGCTCCCAATCGGAAAAGCTCTGGTTTTGGATCGAACGGATAGCCTCAGCTATAGTCGATTCCGCATCCCGGGCCGGCATCACTAGCGAAATGGCTGGGTCAGCGTTCACAGAGCGGCAACGGTGAACGAGCTCCGCCAGCCAATTGCGTCTGCCCAATCGTATCCACGGGTTATTCTTGATCGTTCGCTCCGGCGCATCCGTCCCTGAGCGATTGCTTCGTCGAACGCGAAACGCATCTGCAACCGGGTTGCACTCTCCGTGTAGATGCGGGAATCGTCCCATAATTCTCTCGAATGCCCTGACATTATCACAGTATATGCAGAAGTGGACACGTTGCTAACCCGCACGTGCTGCGGCTCAAAGTCCAAGGTTCCGCAGCAGTCTCAGTCTAAGGTGAAAGACGATTTCACGGGAGTGCTCAATAGCGGTTGACCGCCGCGGGCGACCCGAAATAGTCAACTCGCCGATGCCTCAATGATTTCCACGAGCTTTTCCATCGCCTTGTTCGCGTCGAAGGAATTTATAACTCGGGCCCTACACCGCGCTCCCATAGCCATCCGATCAGCAGGACTCATACGGATCGCTTCAGCTAGCGCGGCGTGGAACGCGTCGCGGTTGCCAGGTTCAACGGTCCAGCCTAACCGCTGGCCCGTGATCACTTCCGGAATACCACCAACTGCGGTACATACAGGAACGAGTTCGGTGCTCATAGCCTCTAGAAGAGAGAAGGGGAGTCCTTCACTGCGACTGGGGAGTGCGAAGATGTCGAATCCAGGGTAAACCATTTCCGGTTGCTCCGTCGTCCCAGCGAAGACGACTTTGGATTCAATGCCGAGCCGTACCGTCTGTTCTGTGAGTCGCACACGCTCATTGCCATCACCGACGATAACAAACCGAATGTCGAGTTCTGGTTGCTCCGAGATGACACGTGCCACATAATCAAGCGCGTCGTCGACACCCTTGATGGCTTCGAGTCGGCCGACGGTGCCAATGACGATTGAGGATTCAGCAATGCGCCACACCGAACGCGCTGCATCTCTCCGCGCAGTAGAAGGGACGAAGCGACCGGCATCGACACCGTTCCGGACCACCCGAAGTTTCTGAGCCGGAAATCCATACGCAGTTTCGAGGTTGATACGAATGGCGTCGCTCACGCAGATATTCATTGAGCCCACCCACGCTCGGCTCCGTGCGAGCTTCATCTCAAGCTGGCGCAGCATCCACCAGCGCTGACGGGTCAGCGGGTAACGCTTAGGATCGCCTGGTTGCCGTGGTTCTGGGAGCCTTCGAGGCAACGGCGGCATCGAGTGCTCGATCGTGACGTATACGCGGGATCGTCGGCGTGCATTCAGATCAAAAAGGAGCGAGCCGTCGCCTAACCCACCCTTGATAAGCACCGTCACATCCGAACGATCAAGTTTCGTACTGTGGGAGAGTCCGTACGCGGCTAGGTCTAGGCGAGTGGAGTAGACCGGTTGATTGAGTTCGACTATTGTGACGGTATGGCCGCGCTTGGTCAGCGTCGTCGCGAGATGGAGTGTGTGCAATTCGGCACCGCCCCACCCTGACGAGTACGTTACTAGAGCGATGTTGAGCGGCGGAAGACGTGACCTGCGAGAGCTATTCATCCGCTGTTGGGTTTCGGTTAAGCGCCGCTATGCATCGACGATCCAAATGCTGCGTGACTTGCATTTCCGCAAGTGGCCTTCGCAATCACGCAGCTTGGGCTCTGCACTACGAAAGTGCAAAACAAATGTATCCGGCACCATGGCTATGGCGTCTGCCCGGCCTGCGCTGGCCTAGACGGAGCGTCCGGCCCCGCGTATCCTTCGCCGTCGTCATCAACGACGCCCCCTTGCGTGGGTCGATGTGCGATACCTCGGCCTTTGAGACCCTGTCCCGTGATCAGTGTAAGCGTTGTCATCCCGTGTTACAACCGTGCAGACACAATCGCTGAGGCGGTTGCGTCTGCGTTGCGCCAGACACGACCTGCGCTAGAGGTGTTGGTCGTTGATGATGGTTCCTCCGATTCATCCGCTGAAGTCGCCGAACGCGCCGGTGCGCGAGTGATCCGGCTGCCCAAAAATGCCGGCTGCTCAAGAGCCCGAAATGTAGGCATTAGCGCGACCTCGGGCGACGCTATTGCGTGGTTGGACTCCGACGACTATTGGGAACCGAACCACCTTAGGACGGTCGCTGCGCTTCTTGACCGATATGCTGACGCGGCAGTCGCGAGTTCGGCGATTCGCCTCTTTGGAAACCGCTCCGGCACGTGGTATGGTAATATTCCGGAGGGTCCACCGAGTAACGTGTTGCGTGCGGCGTTCTACAGCACGCCGATCGCGTTTATGTCAAGCCTTGTTCGGCGGGATGCGCTCTTGGCTGTGGATGGATTCGATGAGTCTGATCGTTGCGCGCAGGATTTCGATCTTTGGTTGCGAATTGCCCGCCGGTACAAGTTCGTGGCTGCTCGGGAGCTGACGGTCAACTATCGCTGGCACCCCAACCAGATCAGCGCTGACCCTGAGCGACAGTGGAACGCGACATACCTGTCTCGTAAGCGCGTGCTGGATGATATTAAGAGCGATGGTGAAGATGAAATCGCCGCAGAGCTCGCGGCGGTGTTCCGGCAGCGGTGGGCGGAAGACGCGCAGCAGGCGTGGGACACCGATAGGAGCGTATGGCTCCGAAGACTCCTCCAGCTTGCACCGATGGTCCCAAGGCTTTCCTTCAGTCTGAGACTGAAGTGGATGGTACTGTCCCGCGCGCCAGCGCCATTGCTCGACGCCATACGGGCAATCCGCGCTCGTATTCTTCGCTATTGATTGATGCCCGGTGCATGGGAAGCAGCTCGGAACGGTCGCTAGATCTATCGCGCCGCGTCCAATTTGCGATGTCCACCGATTCTTAGTCGCCCTCCTGGCCGGTGTTGTCGATACTCTTGGTTTAGTGCTTCCGGGCCGCCGAATATATTGAAGGGACGTATCGGGCCACCTTAGGTGAACGGATAGGTGGCCCGCGATCGAATGTTCAGCAAATAGGAGAACTGCGTGGCATCTGGTGTCAGATTCGACGGCGTTTGGAAGAAGTTTCGCCGCGGGGAGATTCACGACAGCCTGCGCGATCTGATCCCAGCGGTCGCCCGGCACTTTGTGCGGCCCGACTTGCGCCCCCCACTGAGCGAACAGGAGTTCTGGGCCGTCCGGGACGTTTCATTCGACGTCGGAATGGGCCACGCACTCGGGATCATTGGCCCGAACGGCGCCGGCAAGTCGACAATCCTCAAACTCCTCACCAAAATCCTTCGCCCGGATCGTGGAATCCGTGAGGTTCACGGTCGCATGGGGATGCTGATCGAGATCGCTGCCGGATTCCACCCCGACCTGACCGGCCGCGAGAACGTTTTTCTTCAGGGCGCGATAATGGGGATGAAACGAGTCGAAATCGCTCGCAAGTTCAACGAAATAGTCGAGTTCTCCGAAATCGAGGACTTCATCGACACGCCCGTCAAGCGCTACTCGAGCGGAATGAATGCCAGGCTTGGATTCGCGATTGCGGCGCATGTTGATCCTGACGTTCTAATAATCGACGAGGTGCTTTCCGTTGGGGATTTTCGTTTCCAGGACAAGGCATTCGGGCGGATCCAGACGATGTGTACGAGCGGCATTCCAGTCGTTCTTGTCACCCACCAGCTCGACCGGATTGCGACTCTCTGTACCGAGGCGATGCTGCTTGACCACGGCCAGGTGCGACTTCACGGAACGCCGAGCGATTGCATTCAGGAGTACACCATGGGCGCCGCGACAGCTCCGATCGACTCGGCGGACTGTGCGCTGACCATCGACGAACTTCGATTCGAAGCCGCTGACATTGTTCGCTCCGGCGACCGCCTGGCATTTCAACTGAGTGGCCGGTCTCGTTCAGACTTCGATGCGGATGCAACCGACTTGCATGTAAGTGTTCGCTCGGCTACTACCGGAACGGTGCTGTTTTCCACCGGTGCATTGCCTTGTGGCGTGGAACTTCCCCGCGACCGCGCATTCGACGTCTCGTTCGATTTCCAGGCAAACCTTGTCCCGGGTCTGTATCACGTGGAGACTGCGGTCTGGGACCAGGCACGACAGCGCATAGTTCGGAGCGGTCCAGCCAAGTCATTCACGGTCCAAGCCGGGGCCAGTCCCTTCGGCGGGAGCATACAACTCAATGCAGCAATGAGCGTGATGCCGCGCAGTAACGGTACCGCCAGTCAAAAAAGTGATTCCACGATCACGACTCCATCAGGGATTCTCATCAACTCGTGATCACGACAAATCCCAAAGACGACGGCACGAGTGCCTTCTCCTGAACTGAATCATATGTCACCCGTAACGCCGCCGATCCCCCAAACGTCGCTCGCTAAGAAGCCGCGGAATCTCCCGCTCAAGGACATGCGCGAGGCAATCACCGATGTCTGGGAACACCGGGACCTGCTGCAGCAATTGACTCTGCGCGATATCAAGCTGCGTTACAAGCAAGCCGTAATGGGCCTGGCCTGGGCGATCTTCATGCCTGTTCTCATCGTCTTTTCTGGTTTGATCATTCGTTTCGCGATGGCTCAGATGTCGGGCCAGCATCTCGTTGCGACCGCAGTGGCCGACATCGCGCTCAAAGGCATCGCGTGGGCATTTTTTGTCGGCACACTGGGCTTCGCAACATCGAGCCTGATCGGAAACATGAACCTCGTTACAAAGATCTACTTCCCGCGCGAGGTGCTTCCACTTTCATCTGTGGGGGCTCAGCTTTTCGATTCGGCTCTCGGGGTCTGCGTCCTTGCAATCATACTGCCGTTCCTCGGTGTCCGACTACACGTGTCATTGCTCTGGGTGCCTGTTCTGTTTGCCCTCCTGATATTATTTACGACGGCGGCTGCGCTGGCGCTCAGTTGCGCGAATCTTTTTTTCCGGGACGTGAAGTACATCGTTCAGGTCATACTCATGTTCGGCATATTCTTCACGCCCGTCTTCTTCGAGCCAGCAATGCTCGGCGCGCGCGGCGCTTTCCTGGCGGCCCTCAACCCTTTGACAGGTATCCTCGAAGGATTGCGCTTGAGCGTTATTGATGGGCAAAGCCTCCTTCAACCGCTCACGACAGTTGTAAAGGGAGTCGTTGTACCGGTCTGGCACCCGTGGGAGCTGGTGTATTCGGCTGTTTGGGCGATTGCTGGTCTCATCGGAGCGGCAACTCTGTTTCGTCGCGTTCAACCCTTGTTCGCGGAATACGTGTAAGGACGCGCACAACCTGGGTTGGCACCCGTTCGAGCCAGTATTTGTAGCGGTTCTAGTCGGCTAACCTGGCTCGGTCAATCGGAGCGTCTGCGCTTCCCATCTGGTCTGCATTCGCCGCACCGAGTGTGGCGGCATCCGTTGAAATCGCGTGCTTTTCGAGCAATCGGTAAAGCGTAGTCCGATCCACGCCTGCCAGACGCGCCGCCTTCGACATATTGCGCTCCGAACGGGAAACCAGCGCTGCCAGGTATTCCTTCTCGAACTGCGCCAGGACCAGTTCCTTCGCGGGGTGATATGCCTTTGTCAGAATTTGGGGTGGCCATCCATGGTTGGCGCCGTTATGCATCCCGGCGCCGCTACGAACAGGCAACTCGTCAGCCTGAATTACCGATCCAGAATCGGCCAACACCGCCAGATGCTCCATCAGGTTCTGTAACTCGCGAACGTTGCCGGGCCACGGCAGTGCGGTCAGAAGGTCGAGGGCCGAGGCGGAAAGTGTGGGGCAGTCGCCATCCGATATACGATGTCGGCGCCAGTACTGGCACAGGAAGTGGTTGGCGAGCAGTGGGATATCCTCCAGCCTCTCGCGCAGCGGCGGCAGAATCAGCGGCACGACTCGAAGCCTGTAGTACAGATCATCGCGGAGCAGGTGCGTCCGCACCGCTTCATTCGGATCCCTGTTCGTCGCTGAGATGAATCGAACGTCCACGGTCGCGTCCACCTGTTCGCTACCGACTCTACGGACAACGCCATCCTGAATCACCCGCAGCAGTTTTGCCTGAAGTGCCAGTGGCATTTCGGTCAATTCGTCCAGGAATAGCGATCCGTTATGCGCTACTTCGAGCAGTCCTGGCTTGTCGCGATCGGCTCCCGTGAAGGATCCCTTTTTGTGGCCGAACATCTCGGATTCAAGCAGCTGAGCGGGGAGCGCGGCACAATTGATTGCCACGAATCGCTTGCCGCTTCGCCGGCTCTGTTTGTGGATGAGCTGGGCGATGCCTTCCTTGCCGGTGCCGCTCTCGCCGCTGATCATCACTGACGCGTTGGTCCTCGCGACCTTCCTTGCAAGCTCCACAGCTCGGCAGAATGCTGGCGAGACACCGATCAGGGACGCCATGCCGTCGTCCACCGGCTCCGCGGCTTCGACGGTCGCAACGGGCGCGCCCCTGCCTTCTAGCACGCGGTGTGCAGCACGACCCACTACAAGCTGGAGTTGCTCAGCGGTGAATGGCATCGCGAGGTACTCCCAGGCACCGGCCTGCAGCGCTCGAATGTTCGTCTCGACGCTTGGGTTCCCGGTCATGAGGATCACGAGCGACGCCGAATGGGCGTCGCGGGCAGCCTCGAGAATTTTCATCCCCGAAACGCCACTCATGAAAAGGTTCACGAGAACAATGTCGTACTTGCGCTTTTGCAGCAGCCGGAGTGCCTCATCGCCGCGAGCGCTGCCGGTCACGGCGTACCCCTCTCCGCGGAGTACAGCCACGCATCCATCGCGAAGGGAATCGTCGCACTCGACTACCAGCAGTCGCAGGTGGGCGCGCGCGCCGGGGGCGATGGCGTCGGTGTCGACGCCCCTCTGGCCACCAATGCTGTCAGACATCAGACCCGACCCTGGAAAACGCATGTGCTTGGGGAGCTGCAATAAGAGTGGGACGGTGGTGTTGCGCGCGTGCTACATAATCGGTTCACCTGCAAATATGTGCCTCCAGCGGGGTAGCACAAGGGAAAGTTCATCACTAACCCAGAACAGGCCTGTGCCGATACTGTATCTAGGTCGGCCGGCTGTTGGATCTACGCAACGCTGTTCCCGCCACGTAACTACCTCTATCTTTCGGCACTCCAGATGAAAAACTCAATCGTGCCCGCGACTCAATTCCGGGATGCAACTCCCGCGCTACCGGGGACGATGGACATTGCACCTCTCGACCTCACCCCGCAGCCGACCAGCGAAGAAGACGAGGGCGGTGGTGGCGGGGCCAAGCTAAGGCGGTACTGGGCAGCGATCAAACGTTTCCGATGGCTGATAGTCATCCTCGTCGCGCTGGGGACCGCGGCGGGTGTCGTTGCTACGCGGTTCATCGATCCGGTGTATGAGGCGCGTGGCGCGCTTTGGATATCGGATGTTGGGACAAGTAATGCGGGCGCGTACAGGCCACCGGAGCTGCTCCCGAACGGTTCCTGGGTCCAGCTGATGAAGAGTTTTGCTGTAGTCGACCGGGTCGTCGCTCAGCAGCGCCTATGGGTCAAGGGCAAGACGTGGAAAGACTCGGTCGCGCTCGCCGGAATAATGCCGACGCAGATGACAGTCCCTGGAGACTATACGCTCTGGTCTGATTCTACGAAGGGCACATATTCACTTCAGGAAGCGAAGAAAGGAATCTTCGAGCATGGAAGACTGGGAGATTCTGTCGGTAAGTCGGTTGGTTTCGCATGGGTACCGACTGCGGCTTCGCTTGGAGGGAATCCCAAGGTCAGTTTTACTGTCACCCAACCCCGTTCAGTTGGTGTTGGCTTGATTGGCAGGTTGGACGTGCAGATGCAGGAGAATAGCAATTTCCTCACGCTCACACTCACGGGGCCCGAGAAATGGGAGACGGCGAGCCTCCTCAACGCATGGATGGCTCAGTTTCTCTCCACCGCAGCAGATCTCAGAACCAGCAGCCTTACAGCGCAGGCGAATATTCTTGCTGCACAAAGGGCATCCGCAGATACTGCGCTTACGAATTCGGACAACGCCCTTCAGTCGTTTCGGTCACGCGCCATCACAAAGCCTCAGGAGAGCTCGGTCTCTCCCGGCATGGCTGCGATTGGGGTCACCCCGCCGCCCGATGCGCTTGGATCCGAGTACTTCAAAAACCAGTCTGACTACCAGACCATCAAGCGAAGCCGTGAATCGCTTCAGGCGCTGATTCCCGCGGCAAGACAGGGGAATTTCTCGCCGGACGTTCTTGCGGCGGTGCCAGCAATTCAGGGCGCACCGATGCTCAGCTCCGCTCTCAAGGATTTGGTAGCGCAGGAGTCGGAGCTGGGTGTTAAAAGGCAGGCTTACACCGATTCCTTTCCGGCTGTTCGAAACCTTGTCGAAGCGGTCCATACGCTTCGGACAAAGACGATCCCGGATCTCATGACGATTCAGGTTGGATTGCTGAGTAGTCGCGAAAAGATTCTTCAGGGAGACATCCAGGCTGACTCGGCGGCACTGCAGGGGATTCCTGCGCGCACCACGGAGGAGCAACGCCTTCGTCGGGAACAGGCGACGGCTGAAGCGCTGTATTCAAATGTTGAAAATCGGTACCAGACTGCGCGCCTTGGTGCGGAGAGCACCGTCCCGGACGTGACGATTCTCGATCCTGCTCTCCCTGCCGCCAGTGCGCAAAGAAACGTCAAGGCGATGCTCGTGGGCGGTGGCTTCATGGGTGCGTTGGGACTTGGCGTCGTCATCGCGCTGCTGTTCGACATGATCGACCATCGCTTCCGGTATCAGGAGCAGATCCCGGATGAGTTGGGGCTCGACGTCATTGGCGCCATCCCGACCGTTCCAAAACCGGGCGAAGCAGAGAATGATCCGGACGCGGTTCTTCAGAGCGTCGAGGCTTTCCGCAGTCTGCGCATGAACGTGCACCACATGTTCGACGCGCCGCCGGTCATGGTGACGGTTTCGAGCCCCGGTGTTGGGGACGGAAAGTCAATGATAGCGTCGAATCTCGCACTGTCGTTCGCGGAAGCTGGATTCAGGACACTGCTTATTGACGGCGACATTCGCCGCGGCAAGCTGCATTCCATATTCGGTATCGAGCGTCGTCCGGGGTTACTGGACTATTTGGCAGGCGACGTTGATGCGGCGCATGTAATGCGCGAAGTGCCTGTCCATGGTGCGCTCACCTTGATTGCATCTGGTACCAGACGTCACCGCGGGCCTGAATTGCTCACGTCTGCACGCATGCCCGCGCTATTGAACCTGGTCCGATCCAGGTTCGACGTGATAATAATTGATAGCGCCCCGCTGGCTGCGGGTGTGGACGCGTATGCACTCAGTGTAGCCACCCGGAACCTCATGCTTGTCATGCGGACGGGGCGTACGGATCGCCGAGTGGCGAAGGCGAAGCTGAAACTCATGGAGCGCCTGCCAGTTCGGATTCTAGGAGCCGTCGTCAATGCGGTGTCACCGAACGACGTTTACACTGAGTATTCCTATCTTTACGGGTACGGCCCCGATACCGACGCGGAAATCATGCAAGATGAGGTCGCCGCCCTTGAGCCCGGCGCGACTGACAAGTCCAGCTGACGGGGTGGCTACTGCGTTTCACGGTGTGATCGCGGAATGAATTCGTATTACGAAAACGAGGACGTCGGCTCGCAACGAGACCGGCGTCTCCTCGTGATCAGCTACCACTTTCCACCCGATCGCGCCGTCGGCGGCAAGCGATGGGAGAAATTCGCTCAGTTTGCCGCTGAGCGCGGCTGGGGACTGGATGTCTTCATGCGCGGCGATGTCAGTCGGGGCGACATCGCCGCTGCACAGCGCGCACTTCCGTCTGGCGTCCGTGTATTCGCGGTTGATGCGCCGAGGTTACGAATGGAGCGGTTTGAGAATGCACTCTGGCGAGCACTCAAGAGAGGGCGTTCAGGCACTTCGACAAGTGCAATGTCCGATGATAGTGCGGTATCGCAGCAGGCTCCATCCGCGCGCGTTTCGTCAATACCTCGCGCCGACCTTCGCTGGGACTTGCTCACGCCGCGCGGCTGGATGCGTGCGTACTGGGCCGTACTCGACTTCGCGAAAGTCAGCGCATGGGGTGACGAGGTCATCGTCGCTATTGCGCAGGTATTCGATCCGACTGTTCATCGCGGAGTCGTGACATCCGGGCCTCCATTCATGTCGCACACTATCGGCAAGGATATATCACAACGCTATCGAATTCCGTTCATCATGGACATGCGCGATCCCTGGAGTCACGTCGAGCGACTCAACGAAGGAATCGCGACACCCTTGTGGGTCAGGTTGGCGGCGCATCATGAAGCTGCGGCGGTCCAGCGGGCGAGCCTGATAGTTGCGAACACCGAGGTTGCGCGACGCCAGATGGCAGAAACTTATCCGTTGCGCCAACGTGATATAATCACAGTGACGAACGGTGCGGACGACGATGTGCTACCTCCGCAGCGACTCGGCGGCCGTTTCGTAATCGCGCACGCAGGCACCGTATATCTCGACCGCGATCCGCGAGCTCTTTTTCAGGCGGCGGCGGAAGTCATTAGGGCAAATTCGCTGACGCCCGAGGGTCTCTCGCTCGAGTTCATCGGTGAGCTGGAGGCTGTTGGCGGCTTCCCGATCGAAGCAGTTGCGCGCGCGGAAGGGATTTCGGACTATGTTCGGACGGGGCCATCGCGGCCGCACCGCGAAGCACTGGAGTTCATGGCGCAGGCCACAATGTTGGTGACAATGTCCGGAACCAATATGGCAGCAATTCCCGCGAAGACTTTCGAGTGCGTAAGATTCCCAGCGTGGATCCTGGCTCTCTCCGCGCCGGAAAGCGCGACGGCGTTGTTACTCCAGCGAACCGACGCTGATGTTGCGGCGCCAGGCGATGTCAAGGGAATTACCGGGATCCTCAACAAGAGATTCCACGAGCACCGGGCTGGCGTGCGACCACAAGCGATTGGTGGTGAGGCGCGGTTTTCGCGCCGTTACCAGGCAGGGCTGCTCCTCGACGCGATCGAGAAGCGAGTACGGGTATCTTGAGGCGGATCGTGTCGTCATTGTTGCATTAGCACAACAGATGCGTAGCGAGTGTATAGAGTTTTTTTGGGAAGTAATTTCCTAACCCGTTGTCATGTAAGAACTTGGCATATTATGGCTTTGCACCGCGGCGTGGCACAATCGCTGCTTACCTGGAGGATTACTGGATGACTGCTGTTTCACGGTATGTGGGAGGACTCAAGGCAATCGTTGCCGCCGCTGGCCTGCTGGCCATGCTCGCGTCGGCAGCGCATGCGCAGGTCGTGGCACCTGAGGAGTTTCACGTTGGCGACAGAATCGCCCTGAGTGTGGAGGGCCCGGCGACTTTCAGCGATACGGTGTCGGTTCGGGACGGATTGATTCTCCGACTCCCAAACATCGGTGATATCCCGCTGACGGGGGTGAAACGTGCGAACATCCAGAGTTATTTGACGCAGGCGATCGGAAAGTTCATCCGCGACCCTGTGGTTCACGCGACGGCTCTCGTTCGAATATCGGTTTTGGGCGCCGTTGGCCGTCCTGGATTCTACACATTGCCGAGTGACATGCTGCTGAGCGACGTTGTGATGGCAGCCGGTGGACCGGGCGGCAATGCAGATTTGAACCGAACAGTCGTGAAGCGAGGGAGCGAAGAAGTTTTGAGCAAGGAGCAGGTTGCTAGTGCTCTTTCATCTGGCGAGACGCTGGATCAGTTGCAGCTGGCGCCAGGTGATCAGATGATTGTCGGAGAGAAACCGAACTCGTCGTTCGACACAATACTAAAGGTCCTCGGCGTGACGGTGCCGGTGCTCAGCTTGTTGTTGTATTTCTCACGACGTTAGTATTCAGGCGGGATGAGAACCTTTTCAAAGTGATATACCAGTAATGGACTTCAATCCTCAAGACCACTTTCCGCCGGATTCAGATCCGACCGTTCTGAACATTTCTGGGTCTGCGCGGAGCAGACGAATAGTTTCGCGGGCGCCGGAGCTTGGCGACGGGGTAGTTGACCGTGAGGTGCCACTTCCGCACATGAACGAAGCCGAGTTGTTTCGCCTCATGGCGACGGGATTCGCCGATGCTGCGCCGCGCGTTGACAGGATCGAGAGGGCCGCTGAGGCCAGCCCGCTGGAACTGGTGCCACACGCGCGGTCCGAGTTCGTCAATCGCGCATTGAACGTGGCGATCGCGCTTATCTCGTTGTTTTTCCTGGCTCCAGTAATGGCGATCGTGGCGTTTGCAGTGAAGCTCACGTCGCGCGGGCCCGTATTCTATGTGCAGACCCGGGTGGGAATGGATCGCCGCCGCCGAGCCGTTACTGCAGTTTTTGATCGGCGCCGGAACGATGTCGGTGGACGCGCATTTCGCATTATCAAGTTCCGCTCGATGCGTGTGGACGCGGAGGATGGCACGGGTGCTGTTTGGGCTACGCGTAGCGATCCTCGCGTAACGCCTGTCGGCGATTTTCTGCGCAAGACGCGACTGGACGAGCTGCCGCAGCTCATCAACGTTGTACTCGGCGACATGAACATAGTGGGGCCGCGTCCGGAGCGTCCGAGCATTTTTGCAGAACTTCGTGAAAACATCGACTCGTATCCGTTGCGGCAGCAGGCGCGCCCCGGAATTACGGGCTGGGCCCAGATCAACCGCGCGTACGACTCGTCGATCGACGACGTTCGCGCGAAGGTCGAGTTCGATCTGGAATATCTGGAGCGTCAATCAGTGATCGAAGACCTCAAGATCATGGCGCGGACCCTACCAGTGATGTTGTTCAAGCGGGGATCCTGCTAGGTAGCGGTGCGCGATCGCACGACGCCAGTCCCCTAGCGCCGTGTTGGTTCCCAAACTGCCATTCGGCGATTTCGTAATACCTGCGCCCACGCGAGCATCCCCGCGAGATTTGACGCCAGTGCGAACCCCGCCAGCCGGACGAGGCGTGGCGTACCTTTCGATTCTGCTCGCATTCCCGCTGCCCCTGTCAGCGTTCCAAGAATCGCGACAGCGAGTACAATCGCCCAGCTTCGCGAATGTACGCTCGCGATAATCAGCGCGATTGCCGCGATGGGAAGAGCAGGATAGACCAGCCATCTGCATAACTTGTGGCTGAACAGCATCCACGCGAAGAGGCCGTGCTTGAAGGGGTTGAGGAGCTGCCGCTTGAACCAGAGTGTCTGCAGCCCGCGCGCCATGGTTCTGATCTTGCGCCGGAACTCGGATTGCAGTGACTTGGTTTGCGGGACGAGGCACACTGCTCCGTTCACAGACACTGCCCTGTAGCCGTGCTCGACAGCCATCAACGCAGACGCAAAGTCGCGACTCAACGATTCGGGGAAGGCGCTGTTGTAGAGCGATGACCGAATGCCGTAAAAGCAACCGCTTGCACCGACTATGGAGTACACCCGGGTCTCGAGTTCCCGGATATTCATCTCGTAGCCCACGTAACCAGATTCACCAGTAGCGTGACTGTCCACTGACTCAGTGATGGATTCGACACTGACATCGCGCCCCGACGCCACGCCGACGGTCGGGTCCGCGAACGCACGGACGAGCTCCTTGAGTGCTTCGGGAAGGATGCGAATTGTCGCGTCTGTATTGACGATTATTTCTCCCCGTGCAACCGTACCTGCGGCGTTTTCGGCCGCACTCTTGCCGCGGCGTTGTTCAAGGCGCAGTAGTTCGACGCCGCGATCGGCAAACGCGCGAACAATATCGTCCGTTCCGTCCGACGATGCGTCGGATATTACGACGATTTGTCGACGGTCTGCCGGATACTCGACTCGCAAAAGTGCCTCAAGCGTCGCATGGATACTTTTCTCCTCGTTGTAACACGGCACGGTGATCGTGATCAACGGCCAGGGGAAATCAGCGGTCGATGGATTGGACTGATTGCGGATTGCCGCGACGAGCTTGAGGAGTAGTGGATAGCCAAGATAGGCGTACAGCCCGATCACCACCGGCAAGACGATGAGCGTTGCGAGTAGTGTCATCTCAGTTGACCGGGTTTCCGGGTTGAAGCGAGCGATACAGTACTTCATAACGCGACAGCCATGCTTCGTTTCCGAATTCTGCCGCGAGGCGCGAATGTGCGCGAGCTGCCCGGTCACTTGCTGCCTTTGTGTCGATCAAGCTTGATCGTATGGCAGCGGCAAGTGCCTTCGGATTCTCCGGCTCAACAAGGATAGCTTCGCCGTCTGAAAGCATGTCCGGTATACCGCCCACGCGTGTTGCGACGATCGGGACCTCGGCGGCCATCGCCTCGAGGATGACCATTGGTGATCCTTCAGTTCGCGAGCTGAGCGCTACAAGATCGAACGCGCGCAGGGAGGCAGCGGCATCGTGGACGCGACCATGGAATCGTATCCGGTCAGCGATACCAAGCCGGTCTGCTCTGGCGGAAAGCGATAGTCGATCGCTTCCGTCGCCGACGAATGAAAGTGTGACTGGCAAATCGGTCAAATATCGCATTGCCTCAAGCATGATATCCGGACCTTTCTCCCGGCTGAGCCTGCCAATCCAGCCAATATGCAATCCGCGCTCGAGCTTGAGTTGATCACGTGCTGCATCCTCCGCAACGAGGACGGTGCTTTTTGGTGCTGCATTTCGAATCAGATGAACCAGCGTCGGCGAGACACCGCCCTTGATCAGTCTGTTGGCGACGTTGGTGGACACAGCGACGACTGCTGACGCACGGCCCGCGGCGCGGATTTGTACCCATTCGTAAGCGCGTGCTTTGAGATCTGTCGCTGAGAAGCCGTGTAGTGTCGTCACGGACGGAATATTCATCGCGCGCGCGACTCCGATATTCAGGATGTCGCTCCGGTAGCCGTGGGAATGAAGGATGTTGACTTTGTTCTGTTCAAGCACGGCGCGGACGCCGTTGCGCTCGGGCCGGAATGATCGAGCCGGGGATCGCACCACGTGCACAGTGATGCCCAGGTCGCGAGCTTCCTCTACAAAAAGACTGCTCGGCGATTCCACAACGGCTGCGATTGCCACGGACATTCCCATTGCCGAGTGACCAAGCGCAAGTGAACGCACGACTGTTTCGAGTCCCCCGGAATCTGCCGGCGCAAGAACGTGGAGGATTGACAGCGGCCCGGTTGTCACCATCGAGGTGGTAATTCCCCCGGATTCGCGGCGTACAACGACTCATAGCGCTGCACCATCTGATCGAGGCCGAAGTGTTCAACGACACGTTCCCGTGCGGTACGCGAATCGCGCTTCCGCGTGGCGCAATCAACCAAACCATCTGCCAACGCAATTGCCAGAGCATCCGGATTCGCAGGCTCGACCAGGCGATGCTTGAGATCCGGACCGAGGACGGCGGCATTTCCACCGACGTCAGTGACGATCGGACAAAGGCCGGAGCTCATTGCCTCGAGCAGTGAAACGGAGGTCCCTTCGCTGTGGGACGACATGGCAAACACCGTGAACGCGCGTAACACACTTTCAATGTCGCTGCGCCAGCCAACGAATCGGACCGAGTCGGATATTCCCAACTCAGCGGCGGAGCGTTCAAGCGCGGTCCGCTGGCTACCGTCGCCGACGAGAACCAGGACAGGGCGTACGCTACCGGCGGGTTTACTTTGCAACCGTGCAAAGGCTTGTATCATGATCTCGTAGCCCTTGACTGTCTCCAGCCGTCCGATGCTTCCGACGATGGGAACGTCCGCTGCGATGCCCAGCTCGTGACTGAGGCAGCCGTCGTCGTCGCGCGGAGAATAGCGTTCGGTGTCAACACCATTTGGGATGACGCGGATTCTCGATGGGTCGGCGACGACATTCGCCATGTGGCGCGCCAGGCGTTCCGAAACACAAACAACAACGTCGGTTCGACGCGATGCGCGACGATCTATTGTTCTGTTCACCCACGGATCGGGGTTCTGCCTGCCGTGATCGGTGTAGATCTGATAGGGGATTTTGGCGAGCGAAGCGGCTGTGCCACCCTTGTACCAGACGCCGCTGTGCAGATGCACAACATCGGGCGCTATTTGCGAGAGCTGCCCGGCAAATGCCTTCGGATATAGCATTGACCAGCGTGGCATCCGTTCGGCGAGATGGAGCGTCGCAACATTCTCAAGCCCTTCCCCAAAGTGACCGATGTAGCCGAGTGCCAGTACGTGTATTTCGAAACGGGTGGCGTCAGTGCGGCGTGCAATCTCCGCCACTACGCGCTCCATTCCGCCGTAGTTGAGATTGTTGACGATGTGAAGCACGCGAGTTCGTCGCTGTATCACGGATCAACTCCAACTCGGCGCAAGGCGAACATAACGCGATCATGCGCCCTGTTCACAATGTCCAGCGCGGACCGTTTGAGTCGAAGCTGGCGCATCGCGGATGCACTTATCGTAGCGCGAGAGTCAAACGTTGCGTTTCGACCGACAGTGGTGAATCGACCAGCCTTGAGAGCGTCAGCGGGGTTTGCGAGGTCCGCGACTGTGATCAGCGTTCGCACGCCGCGATCGTTACGGCTATCATGCTGATCGAGGCCGACCGTTGCGACTACCTCCGGGCGGCGCGAGTGTACATCATGATACAGTGCGATCGCACGCGGATCCGGCAGGTATCTGGTATTGTAATTTGTATTCCAGATCTCGATGCCGTCGATGTGATCCAGCACTACAGGCGGTACCTCGTACCGACAGAGCACCGGGTGAGCGAGCACCGTGAATCCCGCTGTGGTACGGGTCTGCTCGAAGAAATCTTCGAACGTGCGCGGTTGAATCCACTCCCGAAGGTCCACGGCGAACAGGTGCACTCCTCGAAAGCCGGCAAACCGATATTCCAGGCCGGGGATCAACATCAGCGCATCGTCGGATAGATCGGCGCAATGTTCCTTGAACTCCTGGAACACGTCCGGGTCCAGGTCTTCCGCATGATCGGTCATGCCGACCCAGCGAATGTTGCGTGCAATGCATGCTTCGCGCAACGTCTCAAGCGAGTCAAGCCCGTCGTGGGAGTAGTCGCTATGCATGTGGATGGCGCCTGCGACCGTGTAACTCATTTGCCGAGTTGCTGAAACCATTGAACGGATTCGCGCAGAAATGGTTTTATGTCGTCGATGCGAAAAACCTCGCTTCTGTCGCGAGCGTCGTGGCGAAAGAAATCGCGGAATGCACTCGTACGCGACGGGGATCCCGGCGGCATTGATAGCTGCTCGTCCGAGCGCCGCATCCGAGTCAGCAAGTGATCGACATCGCCCCAGAACCAGCGTGATCGGATATCTGTGGAGAATTGAGGTATCGTTTCCGGCACGTGTCCCGTCGCAGCCTCCAGAAGCAGCCGCGGGAAATCCACGCCTGCGTCAATCGCGAGCTGAAGTGAGCCCCAGAAGCGGCCGTTTATCTCCATAAGATACGGAATGCCTGTCTGTTCGTCGATCTTGTACTCCACCATGGCTACTCCCTGCCACGCGAAATCGGCGAGGAGTGCCAGAGAGCGTTCCAGTAGTGCCTGATCTACCGGAATACTCTCTCTGTAGACGCTTATACCACCCGAAGGCGGCTTCTCTCGAATTCGACGATGGGCGAATTGTGCGATCGATTGCCCGTTCCACATGAGAACGAAGATGCCGACGCCCGATCCGATGATGCGTTGTTGCAGTAACAGCGGATAGGCGCGCGCGTCCATCCCGCCAAGGATCGAGCGTAGCTCGGTTTCCGATCCGGCGTGCTGTACGGAGAGCTTGACCCGGTCGCCAACGCCCACGGATACGGATCGTGCCGGTTTGACGACAACCGGGAACAATATCGAGGCCATATCGATCGAGTCGGCTGCGTCTTTTGTATCGAGCACTCCCTGCGCTGGCACCGCGATTCCGGCCTTTTGAGCGGCGGCCAGAACGGCCTGCTTATCGGAAATGCTTCTGAAAATTTCGGCGTCGGCGAACGGAAAGAGTACGTCTGGGAATCGATCACGCTCTGGCAGGAGTGCCAGCAGTGCCGGCTCCGCCATTGGTATGACCGCGTCTATTTCGTGCGCGATCACGAGGGTGCGGACGTCATTGACGAAGTCGAGCGGCGCAGCGAGCGCGCTCGCTACATTGTGTTCGGATTTCGCAAATTTGGATGCGCCGGCGAGTGAACGTCGAGTCGCCGCGCACACACGGACAACGTGGCCCGCGGCGCCGAGTGATCGGACGACGGCGAGGGATGCGCGTTGTTCACCATCAGTGACGAGGATCCGACGGGGGCGTTGATCGTTCGTCATCGCCCCTGTATGAGTCCTGATGTGCGAAGTATGAAGCCGTCGCGGGATATTCCTGCAGGGATATTGAGGCGCGGGATCGAGAACGGATCGACCGCACCGGGCGTCGTCCAGCCGCCATCGATCATGAAACCTGCAGTGTAGCCGGCGTCGCGCGATGCATCCATCACTCGCCGATCAGCAAGACCGTAGGGGTAGGAAATCATCGGCAGTGCACGATTGCCAAACGCATTAAGCCATTCCATGGGACGAGCTAGCTCTGCAACCAGATCCGAATCGGACAGTGTTGTGAGATTTGGGTGATTCCAGGTGTGGGCAGCCATCGAGAGCTTATCGTAACGTAGCGCTGCCGTCAGGTCGCTGATCGACACGCCGCACGCATATCCGGGCACTTCGTTACGCTTCACGCCCGCGCGACCTGCAAGATCAACGGCTTCTGCGGACAGCCCTCGCGCTTCCGAGAGCACGCGCGTGCGCAGTTCGTCGTTGAGTCCCGTCGCTGGATCCGCGAGCATATCCCACCAAAAACTCTTACCCGCGAGGAAGCCGGGTGACGCGAAAACTGTTGCTGGCAACCCGCGAACACGTAGTTCATGCACTCCGACTGTCACGGCTCCCTCGTACGCATCATCGAAAGTGATCGCCGCGCGAGGTCGCTCGTGTGGCAGATCTTCCTTCCCACATCCGAGCAGAACATCCTGGAGCGGAACCACGTCGTGCGTTTCGAGCAAGCTGTCGAGTTGCTCGGCGAAGACGCTCTGCGGCAGATGAAGAGACTTGTCACCAACTTGCCGTGATCCCGTCGGCACGATATTGTGGTACGCAAGTACGAGGACTCGTTGACGGAACTTACGCCGCGAGAGTGCGGCGCCGCTGCTGCTGGCTATAACGCGCTCGGCTACGTATTTCACGCCGCTGCGAAGCGAGCTCACCCGGTTGGGGCCCAGTGAGTGCGCGGGATCGGCTTCTTCCGTTGTCGCGGCGTAGTCACTGGTGCTGGCCGGACTGCTCGCTGGCTGGCACCGCGACTGAGCCGTCGTCGTCGTAATGAGTCTTCGGCAACGACCAATCCAATTAAGGCATAAAGGAACGACGAATACGAAGCTGACACGAAGAAGCCTGCCACGCAATAGCCGATCAATGACGCTATGAGTGTTTGAGCAAATGCAGCATCCTCAGCGGTGATAATCGAATCCTCGTCCGGGTCAGTTCTTATCAATGCCAGGCGGTAGAAGGAGGTGCCGATCATCGTGACGAAGAGTACCAAGCCTCCAACGCCGAGTTCGGCACCCACGAGCACGTAGGAGTTGTGCGCGGTTGACCACTTCAGCCCGCGGTTTTCTGCAGCGTACTGTTTTGCGATCGCGGATATGGTTCCTTCTGCCTGCTCGAATGCTGAGGCGCCAACGCCCAAAGCAGGATGTGTAAGCATGTACCCAATTCCGCGTTTCCAGATTGCTTTGCGGCCCACCTCAGAAGTCATGTTATAGTCTTCTTTCGGGTGCAAAATGCTTTGCATCATCGTCCAGTAAGCCGCTGATCCGAACGCGGTCATGATCAGAAATGCAGCTGCGACTGCGGCAAGTCGCAGCCGCGCTGGGATGGCACGGAACGCAACGACGATATACACCATCAGGCAGATAAACGCGATGAAACCGCCGCGCGACCCGCTCTTAATTACCATCTCGACAAACAGGGCGAGCGAAAATAGCGCGAAAAGCCTCTTCCAGATGGCGACCTTCGGTCGAAGGAAATAAATGGCGAAAGGGATTGTAGCGACAACCAACAGCGCGAAATCGTTGGCGTCGTAGTAGATGCCACCACCTAAACGACCGTCTGAGCCGATAGGTATGAAGAGATAGATGTAAATAGAGTAGATGGTGGCACCGATCAGGTGCGCGAAGGCGAACCAATTGAGATCTTCCGCGTCCCGGAGCGAGATCGCCACGCCAGACATTAGCAGAAGCGATGGGCCGAAGTCCTTCGTAATGAAGGTGAGTGTCTTCCCCTGCCAGAGGCTCGTCGGCAGTCCGATAACCATTATTGCCAACAGCAAGAACGGGATCGCGAAGATCCGCGACCGAGTCCATTTGAGGCTCCGTGGTCCGTGCAAACTCGCCGCGAGAGTCAATGCAAGCAAAACTTCCAGCACTATCGGGAGTTGAATCTTGCCGATAATCGGCCACAGATCCTGGAATCGCCAAACCGAAATCCACAGGAAAGCAACCGTGACGTACATGAGTGCGTCCGGCTTGTAGTGCTTCCGAAAGGCGAGCTGCTGCAATTGGCCTGCGGTCATCGCTGATGGCATCTATCTAAATACTCAAGTATCGGAGGGAGCGCCCGGTCACTGTGCAAGGAAAATGCGCGCCGTGAATGTGCGTTAAATTTTGCCATTCCCCCCCGTCGTGGAGAAGCTTAAGCCTTGAAGCGAGAAAGAATTGCGGTCGCCGTTGTAATGGTCATGGCTGTACTACTCCGAGTGTACGAGGTCTTCCGCTTCCCGTTCGAGCAGGATGAACTCTACACCATTGACGAAGCAACGAACCTGTTCCATACAAGGCTCCTGCCAGGGATCCAGGCGCGGCCGTTATTCTTTCTTCTCGAACATCCGTTCTTGAGCCTCGGGGCACCGAGTGCGCCCTATCTCAGGCTTGTACCCCTCATTTTTGGTGTCGCCGGAGTCTGGGTCACGTGGCGGCTGGCTCGGGAGGTTGCCGGGCCAGTGGCCGGGTTCATGGCGCTGGTACTTGTTGCGATCTCGCCGTGGCACCTCTACGCCTCCGGCTTTGCGCGGTATTACTCGCTGCTTTACCTGCTTGCGGCGCTTGTCTACTGGCAACTCCCCCGAGCGGTCGACGGCGATCGTCCACGAGGATATCTGGCAGTGCTGGTCCCGCTCTTCCTGGGGACGTGGACGCACCCGAGTTTCGTTTTTCCGATGATGGGAGTCACGCTTGCAGTGAGCCTTTTCCCATTGGGTGGCGGGGTGAGATTTCGCTGGCCAAGTCGCACGGCATGGACGTGGCTGTGGGGACCTTATCTGGCGCTCTCGATTGTTGTTCTTGCGGCAATGAGAATACTCCGCCATAGCGCCGATGTCGCGAACGGAGGTGACAGGGGGCTACTTGCCACCGTGCGGCTAGTTCCGGCGATGGTCGACTGGATGACGCTGCTGGTCGCCACTTCGGCGGTCGCTGGTATTGTTCTGCTGGTTCGTTCCGGCGATGGCGCAAACCGCCGGTTCGGGTGCATGGCGGTTTTCGGCTGTGTATTCACTCTCCTGGCGCTATTCGCGCTCTCATTCCAAACCTCCATCTATGCCGACTACGGAATCGCCGCGCTTCCACTAGTGCTTGTCGTGGCGGCCTTCCCCATAGCGTGGCTGGCAGAGCACCTTCCGTCGAACGTAGCTTCGCTGGGTGCCAGTGCAGTCGCATGGATCATTCTAATCGGCATCCTGCCGTCAACGTTCTCGCATCTGTCCGATGGCACAAGGTTCGACTACCGGCCTGCGCTGAACCAGATCAACGCAACGGCACCTTCGATCGAAGTCCTGGCATGGCCGATCGCCATTCAGCGGGCTTACGATCCGGCTTTGAAGAGCCGGGAGATTCCCACAAGTGCGGCCGGACTGGATTCGGCGCTCAAGCGCTACCAGGACCTCTGGGCTATCGTTTCCGTCAAGCGCTATGGCATCGTTGGTGACGATACTGGAGGAATGGCGCAGTGGCTGCGGCAGAATTGCCGTCAGAAGGGGGAGTATCAGCGGCCGCGTCTTGATTATCGCATCTACCGCGTCGATCTGTGGCGCTGTACTACTGGAGCATGAATCTGCCGTTTCTGACCGAGCAAAATCCTACGTACTCCTTCGTCATTCCAGTTTATAACGAGCAGGAGGTCCTTCCGGAGCTGCATCGGCGGTTGGTCGCGGTCATGGATACATTGGACGGTCCGGCGGAGGCAGTCCTCGTGGACGATGGAAGCCGCGACAATAGCTACCCGTTAATGCTCGAACTGAATGCGCTCGACCCGCGGTTCAAGGCGGTACACTTCTCGAGGAACTTCGGCAAGGAAGTCGCCGTGAGCGCCGGCCTCGATCTGGCGACCGGAGACGCGGTGGTGCTCCTCGATGCCGATTTGCAGGATCCGCCGGAACTGGTAGTCGAAATGGCCGCCCGCTGGCGTGAAGGCTATGATATGGTCTACGCAAAGCGGGACCGCCGAATCGACGAGACCTGGTTCAAGCGGCAATCGTCGCGCCTGTTCTACCGGACCCTCAAGCGCATCAGCGACGTCGATGTTCCGCTCGATGTGGGAGATTTCCGCTTGGTGGATCGCCGAGCTCTTGACGCATTTCGGTCCATGCGCGAGCGGAACCGCTACGTCCGAGGCATGTTCGGGTGGATAGGCTTCAAGCAGATCGGAGTGTCATACGTACGACCCGGCCGCTTCGCCGGCACGACTAAATGGCCGCTCTCCAAGCTCGTCCGACTGGCTTTTGACGGCATTATCAGCTTTTCAACCGCGCCACTCCGGATGGTGTTGCAGATCGGCTTTCTGGTGTCGATCTTCTCGTTCGTGGCCGGAATTGCCGCGATTATCATCAAGTTGTCGGGCATGTACGCCATATCCGGCTGGGCCTCGATAACAGTGCTCATGTCGTTCATCGGCGGGGTACAGCTCACCGTGCTCGGAGTGGTCGGCGAATACGTGGGGAGGATTTACGACGAGGTCAAGCAGCGGCCGTTATATCTTGTACGTGAACTGCACGGATTCGGGGCGCTTGACAACGCCCCGAATCATTTGTTTACCCAACTCGAGCAGCGCCGCCAAGCGGCAGCAGCGGCGTTGACGAAGTCTCTATGACCGGAGCCACCTTTCGGTTCACGATGACGCGCGGACCAGCAAATCCGGATCGGCTTAGCAGAAACAGGATGATGATCGCCACCAGGTTCTTGATCAGCGCTGACGTCGTCGCAATGCCGACCGATCGCTGGAACTTCGGGGTTACGGCGATTCGGACCTGGAAGTAATCAAGAATGAACAGGACGGAAATAGCAGCCAGCACCACGCCAAGTATGACGCAGATCGTACCCAGGACTCGCTTGACGCGTCGCGCGTCGGTGAGGGTGGCGACAGCGATTGCGATAAGAAAGCCGAGTAACGGGACAAGCAGAATGTTGCTCAGCGTACCGACGGATCCAAAGCGCCACCGCTCGTCCCCGAACCGGAACGGCAACAGTTGCATGGTGCCATCCACCAAAGGCGTGATGATCAGCAGCGCGGAGAGCAGATATCCGGCGCGCGCCATGGGTTTATTTATATCCATACGTAGGGAAGGTTGGAGTGCAGCCGAACATACAGCCCCAAACAGGGTTGCACAACAAATAATATCGGCGGACCAGTCCTGATGAGAAACTTGTGACTTTAGCACTTCGCGTCCCATTTATCGGTACCCGGATCAAGGGCGCGCCACTCGGTTGGGTTACGGCGGGTCTGTTTCTGGCATGCTTTGCGCCCGTCCTCGTCGGGCTGGTAGAGGCTTGGCTGAGCCTCCCGGATGCGGCACACGGGATTCTGATTGCCCCCGTGGCCGTTTGGCTTGCCTGGCGAGACGGACCTCTCGCGAATCCGCAGCCGGCCAGGTGGCTCGGCGGGACAATCGTACTGGTCGCCGTCGTCGCGAACCTGTTTGGTCGCGTTGCAGGGGTTGAGACAATCCCCCGGGCGGCGTTCCTCCTTGGCCTCGTCGGACTGACAATATGGTTTGCCGGCTGGCGTCAGATTCTCGCTTGGTGGCTCCCGTTTCTGCTCATGGCGCTCACCATTCCACTGCCTGAATCGGTAATTGCTTCCATGACGCTGCCGCTGCAGGGGATTGCGGCCAAGATGGGAGCTGGAATGCTTTCGTGGCGACATATCCCGGTTCTGCTTTCCGGGAACGTTATCAAGCTCCCAGGTCACACACTGTTCGTAAGCGAAGCATGCAGCGGCTTGCGCTCGCTGACGGCGCTCCTTAGCATGGCCATTCTGGTCGGTGCGTTGTTTCTGAAATATCCGGTCAGTCGGATTCTCATGGTCGCGCTAGCTGTCGTCCTGGCCGTTGTAGTTAATGGCTTTCGTATATTCATGACGGGCTTCCTCGTTTTCTTCGTCGACCCGAAACTTGGGGAGGGGTTTATGCACATTACCGAGGGGTATCTGCTGTTTCTGATTTCCCTTTCGATTCTGGCGCTTCTGACGTGGTCATTCCTCAAGCTCGAACGTCGCTTTGGAGGGCGCCAGGATGCTTGATGCAATAGCGAAGTTTCTTCCAGCGGGAGCGCTTGGCATCGGCACTGCTGTCACACTGCTCGTCGGCACGCCCAAACCTACACCACTGCGGGCGCCGTTGGCGGATGCGCTTCCCGCGACGTTTTTCGGTGCAACGCCTACCAAGGTCGCGATCGGCGACGACGAAGTCGCCAACTCGGGCGTCTCGGATTATATAAATCGCGTGTATATGCTGAGTGCAGACGAAGGGATCAGTCTGTACATCGGCTATCACGCCACCCAGCAGGGTGACAAGCGAATGCATTCGCCGACTCTCTGCCTTCCAGGGTCTGGCTGGACGCCCGTCGGCGAACAGATCGTGACAATTCCCGTGGCGAACAAACCGGTCGCGGTGAATCGGTTCGTTCTCCAGAACGGGAAGAACCGAATCCTTGTGTACTATTGGTTCCAGGGACGCGGCAGGCTGACGGCGGGCCAGGCGGATCTCAAGCTCAACGCGATGCGGGACGCGCTATTTACACACCGGGACGAGGAGGCCCTCGTCCGGATCATCGTTCCGCTGGTAAAAGGCGACTCAACTCCGGTGGCCTCCACTGGCCTAGTCCCCGACTCTCTGGCGGCCAAGCTCGCCGAGGCGATTATCGCACCGCTCAACAAATCATTGCCCGCCGCGCCGGGTGCGTGAACTGTAGCGCCGCCGCAACAACTCGATGCACGGGCCCCGCAATGACGAGGCCGGTGCATTTTATTTTCTGCGCGCATCGACTCCCATGGGACTGAGGGGTTGAGAGCTAAATCGTTGTGGTGCATCGGTTTAACGAGACAACGGGAGCGAGGCGAACATCAAAGCCTGTCGCGGGTTTGCGGCGGCCCGGGCATTGCCTGAATTAGCAATGAGTTCTGGTACTATCGTTTCGCCACTTTCTTCGCAAAGGACATTCAGGAATGAAGAAGCTCGCCCTCCTCGCGGCCGCGCTATTAGGCGCCGCCCCAGTTGTTTCTGCCCAGATAGGGACGTTGACCTTCGTCAACGGTGGCTCGGTAACCGACGGTCATTATTACGTCGGGAACTACAACGCCAAGCTCGACGGCACTCCGATCACCGTGAATTGCGTCGACTTTTTCCACGAAGTGAACAACGGCGACGTCTGGACAGTGAATGAGACGCCACTACTCGGCGACCTGAGCGACACCCGGCTCGCAGGCAATGCCAACGCGCTGGATCTCTACAAGCAGGCAGCGTTCCTCAGCGGTCAGTATGCCGGGAAGTCCAATACCGATATCGTCAACATTCAACACGCGATCTGGACGTTGTTTGGCGGCGTGAGCGACCCTGCGGTAAACAACGCAGCGTCCCAGTTATGGATCACGTTTGCGCAGACGAATTTCAACAGCTCCAATTTCGACTACGCCGACGTCCGAATTCTGACGGATACCCGAGTGGGCGACGGCATTACCGCGGATAACCTCACGAAGCAGGAGTTTCTCACGACTACGCCAGAGCCTTCATCGATGGCGTTGTTGGGAACGGGGTTGTTTGGATTGATCCCGCTAGTGCGTAGGCGGAAGCGCTCAGCTTAAGGAAGAATGGATCCCCGCGTCCGCGGGGATCCATGTTCTACTGCGCCTCCAGCCAAGCCTGGAACATGAGAACGCCCCAGAGCAGGTGTGAGTTATCCGTCACACCCGCCTGGTGGTCATCCCACGCGGATCTGATCGGTTCAGGCGCGAGGTAACCTTCTCGGCGGAGCCGATCTTCCGCGATCAGGGAATCGGCCCATTCGCGTAGCGGACCGCGAAGCCAGCTGGAGATCGGAACACCGAAGCCCATCTTGGGTCGCTCGATCAGCTCGCGAGGCACGTACTTGTAGAGTACTTGGCGCAGCAGCCATTTGCCCTGCCCATTTCGCACTTGTTGCGACGGTAAAATTCGCCACGCGAAGTCGACGACATCGGGGTGCAGAAACGGTGCGCGTGATTCGAGGCTTGTGGCCATCGTTGCGCGGTCAACCTTGACAAGTATGTCGTCTGGCAACTCGCTAACCAGATCGAAGTAGCGCATTCGATTCACGACGCCTTCGAACGATGGCATTGCGTCAGGGCGGGTGAGAACGGTCTCCGGTTCCACCGCGCCCGTCATAGCCTCGGGATCGCGCCAGTGCGTCATGAGACCGCGGTACAGCGAATCGGAAGACTCAGCAGACATGAAGTTTGCGACCTTGTGCACCTTACCACCGGGTGTCGCGGTGCGAAACCGTTTTGGAAGAAGCGGTGCCGCCGTTTCGAACGCCGAGTCCCATCCAGCCGGTGAGACGCCGAGTAGCGCGCGACCAACGACGGCGCGCGCGGCGCGCGGCACGTGCTGAAGTTTGCTCCAGAGTCGCTCTCCCCAGAAATACCGATTGTAGCCGGCAAAGAGCTCGTCGCCGCCCTCGCCGGACAGACTCACCGTCACGTGCTGTCGTGCGAGCTGTGCGACCAGGAACGTCGGTATCTGCGAGGAATCCGCGAACGGCTCGTCGTAGATTTCGGGCAGTCTTGGAATCACGGCCATCGCATCATTCGGCGTCACGTACAGATCGGTATGATCCGTGCCGATGTGTTTCGCGACAGCGATGGCATGGGGCGCCTCGTTGTGGGCCTCCTCGTCGAAGCCAATCGTGAACGTCCTGACTTGCTGCGTCGAATCGGCCTGCATGATCGCAACGAGCGCGGATGAGTCCACGCCGCCTGACAGGAATGCGCCGAGGGGAACGTCGGAGACCATCTCGTCGCCGATTACTCGATGCATCAGCGCGTCAAGCTGAGCGACCGAATCTGCATCGCCGCCCGTGAGGGGATTGCGTACGCCGCGTTCGGCCACGTCGAGGGCAGACCAGTAGGTGGTAATCTCGGGAGCTGCGGACGGCGAGCGAAACGTCGCTATGGTGCCGGGGACGATCTTGCGAACACTTTCGTAGATCGAGTACGGCGCCGGTACGTAGTTGTGTCGCAGGTAGAGCGACAGCGATTTACGATCTACAGTTCCGCGCCACGCCGGGTGTGCGCGGAGAGCCTTGAGCTCAGAGCCGAAGAGCATGGTATTGTCGAAGACCCCGTAGTAGAGCGGCTTCTCTCCGAGGCGATCGCGGATCAGGTGGAGCGTCCGTTCCTCGCCGTCCCACAAAGCGATAGCGAACATGCCGGAGCATCGTTCGATGGCGTTTTGGAGGCCCCATCTCTCCACAGCGGCGAGGAGCACTTCCGTGTCAGAGTGTCCGCGCCAGGCGATCGAGTCACCGAGTTCTGCACGGATGGCGGAGAAGTTGTAGATCTCGCCATTGAAAACCGCGACATAGCGGCCGGAATCGGAAGCCATGGGTTGGTGCCCTGCCGGCGAGACATCGATTATGGCGAGGCGCCGGAAGCCCAGGACGACGCCGGAGGCGGTGTCCGACCAGATTCCTTCGTCGTCCGGGCCGCGATGTGCGATTGCCGCGCACATCAGCCGGACGTCGCCCTCGGCGGGGTTACCTTTGTTTGCGCCAGACCAGCAACCTGTGAGTCCACACATGGACTATAGATACTGGCCTGAGGCCGACACCTCAATCCTCAACTTCCGCTTTGGAGGGTTGGGCCGACGCTATGCTCTGATACTTGGGGAAACTCTGAACAAGTCGTATTTCCTGCCACTTTTCGCGAATGTATAATTGGACATCCAAACCACAAGAGACCGATGACGGAGATGCGTTTCTCTGACAACGAGTACACTGGTAAGCGTAAGCAGACGCGTCGCGAGAAGTTCCTGGCCGAGATGGAGCAGGTGCTGCCGTGGGAAGCTCTGTTGGCGGTGATCGAGCCGAAGTACGGCAACGCCGGTGACGGTCGGCGCGCGTATGCTCTTGAGACGATGCTCCGTATTCACCTGATGCATAACTGGTTTGGTTACAGCGATCCGGCGATGGAAGAGGCGCTTTACGAAGTAGCGCCACTGCGCTGGCTCGCGGGCTTGTCCCTGGCACACGGCAGCGTGCCGGACGCGACCAGGAAATTGAACTTCCGACGTCTGTTGGAGACGAATGACCTAGCGCCAGCGCTCGTGGCTGCGGTCAATGCGGAACCTAGGCGGCAAGGGACTGCTGCTACGTCCGGGTACTGTTGTGGATGCGACGATCATCCACGCCGCGAGTTCGGCGAAGAACAAGGAGAAGGTACGTGATCCGGAGATGCACCAGACGACGAAGGGTAACCAGGGAGCAGTTTCAAAATCATTTGGGCGTGGGATCAGTGCCGACACCTCGAATTGCCCAAACGGGTAATCGTAGACAAGTCGTTCAGACCTTCCCGAGGTTAAGGCGCCGCGACGTCAACCACGGCGCGCAACTCCGTACCGCGCCGTCCGTCACTTAGTTTCGCGCCGAGTCTAGTCGCCGGAGCTTCTAGCGCGTAGTAGCTCAGCACCGGCATCCCAGCGAGAAGAGCAACAAACACAGTCCATTGAACGACGGAAGGCGACGCGGCGAGAGTGTGGAAGCTCCACCACAATGCGGCGGTATGCAAGAGGTAGGTACCGTAGCTATATCGTGCAATGTGCGCGGCGGCTGTCGATACGGCACCGGGAGATCTTTCGCGTACGCATGGAATGATGATGGCAAGTGCGAGACACGGGAGCCACGCGGCTCCTGTGTCACCCCCAAGCCGGGTGGTGCTTGACACCAAGAAAATGACGACTGCAAACCCGAGCCCTAGCGGAAATGCTCGCGATGGAATCACAGCCCACGATGGTCGATGGCGGCGGATCGCATACACAAGGACACCAGCGACAAAGCACACACCAAACATGGAGACCTTCGCCATTTCCGCGACCGTTGAAGTACCTAACGTAGCTCTACTCCATTGAGAGTGCGCGAATTCGCTATACAGGGCGCCAATCACGACCGCAGCGGACAATACTCCCAACGTCGATCGTATACCCCGCTTAGCAGCTATGTAGCAAACCGGAAGAACGGCGTACATCTGGAGTTCTAGCGGTAACGTCCATAGAGGGCCAATTAGATCTCTGGCCCCGAATAGATTCTGCGAAAGGCCGAGATTCGCCGCCAACGTCCCTAGCGTTGCGGGCTGGAATGCGCCGGGAAAACGGAAATTGTCCCAGGTCGCGGGAACGTGAGCAAGCAGAAAGATCGCTACGGCTGCCCACGCAAGCGGATAGATTCGGAAGGCGCGGCGAACGTAAAAACGCCATGCCACATGTCGCCGCTGCCTCCGCTCCATTCGTTCAAGTGAGGCCATGAGGACACATGCCGTATGCGTGAAGAAGAATAACACGCCGAGCCTGCCGAGCATGAGTGCGTGGACGCCCAGACCCAGGTCAGGATGGAATAGGCGTAGCGTGTGCGAAAGGACGACCAAAAGGACGGCTATCGCCCTCAGCACATCCAAGTTCCGTTCCGGGAGTTTGGTAACGTGCTTTGGACCCATAGGTTAGAATATCGGTTTCTGGCTACCGAGGGATTGATTCCATGGTTTCTTCATGGCAGCATCACCTCCCAAAAGGATCTCTGCCGCTGAACGCCGCGGCCGCGTACTCACTCCATCTCCTCGATCGGCATCTCCTCGCGTTTCGACAAGATAACCGCCCACGTGGGTCGCGTAGGCTCGCAAAGGCGGGTCGCCCATTGGCAGGCTTCGGGGAATGTGACCAAACACGGAGACGCGCGATAGCTGCGAGCTGGCCGCGCCTCCAAATACGCAGGTACCCAGCGACCCGGATTTGCGCAGGCCGGCATCTGAACCCGCAGCGAAATTCTGAACAAGTCGTATTTCTTGTCACTTTTCGCGAATGTATAACTGGACATCCAAACCACAAGAGTGAGCCCGATGACGCAGATAACTTTTGGGAACGAGGCAGGCGTCGCGATAGGATATCGTGCGCATATCGCGGCTGTCTAAACCGACACGTATGAAACCGGTGCCGCGTTGGGTACGTGATCTTTAGCGTCAGCTTACTTCACGCGACTGTCACGCTTCACTGTATAGACTGTGGTAGCTCTCCCCCCGAAGTAGGGGGCAGCTTCACTTTCTATGCGCGCTTGAGCGTTACGGTTCGTTCCCACAAGGGCGATATAATTATAGTCTTGGCGAATTTTTCGCCAGTCTAGGGAAATCGTGCTGATCCCCGCCCAGTGGACCCCGGGATCGTAAAGCTCGGGACGTACGATAAAATGCGCGAGGTATGCACCGTTCGCTCCCCCAGAGAAAAGACCGTTCACCCTCGCCGATGGATGCTCGATTGTAAGCCACTCCCCAGCGTGGAGGAACGGGTCGACTCGAAAAAAGTTACCCTCGTCGCTTACGAGAACGAGAGTCGAGGCGGGCTGGGGTATCTGCCGCAAAGTTGCCAAGACATTTCCGACGCTGACGTCAATCTGCGTGGCGTTCCGGCTCGTGTTCCATGCATGGAGAAGGGTGACGCTAGCCAATAACAAAATGCCCACGGCGCTTGGGTCGCCTCTTCTATCGGGCGTGGTGCCGACGAAAGCTATGATGGCCGCTGGCAGGAGAAACCGGACATCAACGTCCCAAGCGGCGAAGAGAAAGACTGGACAAACGAAGTAGCATAGCAGAAGGGCGCCAGCCACAAGTGGCCAGACAGAAACCGCGTGGAACCTACGAGCTGACCAGCAAAGTACAAATGCGATGAGATACGCCGATGCAACAGCGATGCCGTCCACACGCGAAAATGAAACGAACGGCGCCGCAAGATGGAGCAGTTTGTCCCTCGTCGATCTGAATACAATTCCGTCTTGGGCCGGTGGCAAAGTACTACTGGCCTTCATCAGAAGGTTTAGCGCGACTGCGGGAATACTGTAAACTGCAGCGCTCGTCACTCGTGCAAGCATGCGTCGATGGTCCGGCCGCTCGTCTCTCGAGGTACGCGGCCACAGCGCAGGTTCCAAACACGCAATACCCACGGCGACAAGTGCGGTTGCTGCTGCCGCCATGTGTACAAGGTAAAGGCCGGCGATACCAGCAGCACCTACGGCTCGCGTCGACAGCTTAGTTGTATCTCGTCTCGGCCACCACCACGCAAGCCACAGTAGCGCAAGCGCAATTCCAATTGCGTAACTGAGGAATCCGGCCAGGAAATACCAATTGAACGTGAGAAGGCACGCAACAATAGACCAGCCGACTGTGCGGGGGTTTACGGCGCGCAGCAGGGCGTAGGCACCTAGAGGCAGCAGAATAACGTATGCCGCGACTAAAATCCGAAGGGCCGCGATCGGTGACGTTAGCGCTACTAATGCCGCCCCGATTACGTCGATCGCGATATAGCCGGTAGGAAGCCAGCGGAAATGCACCCATGCCGGCGCTGTCCCGCTCCAACTCGCGGCTATCAACGTGTACCGCGCGAGATGGTTGGGTGTGTCCCCGTATGGAAAGAAACGCGGAGTGACCGCAACACCAAGATTCGCCACCACTATCGCGACGACTATTAATGTGTGCCAGAATGGGGCACGAGCCAGGGATGGCGATTCTGCTTCGCCCTCCGGATTCAAGGGAGTTTTTAACAGATGGATGGTGTCTGGTACGTCCAATCGTCGCGTTTGGTGGTTGAGCTGACGGAAAGTTTATTCCGGCGCCATGCCTACCGAGTGAGGCGTAATCATAGACCCCTGCACGTGCCTTTTGCAAGCGCTCGACATGGCAATATTTCTGCGTTGATGCTTGCGCCGACGGCCAAGGCGAAGCTGCGCCAATGGCGTCGTGCTCGGACGTGGGAGTGATGTGTTCGGCTTGTTCCGCCAGCTTCGCTATGGTCCTTGAGTGACAGTGTTCCCCGGAGAATAGCGAGTCTAGCGTGAGACTCCGAAGGGATTGGAATGCTGGGTTCCATCAACGACTTCCCACTCACCCCACCAAATCGCTTGGTTTTGATTCGGTGCGCGCACCTGATTGAAATTCAGGCCAACGCTGATGCCTGTGAGCTGCGGCATAGGTGAGCCGTCGTTCATCTTTTCCTGCGTCTGTCCGATATAAGCCGGGACTTGGCCGGCCTTGGATCGCCACAGTCTGATCACGCCGACCGACTGAGAGTGGTCGACTTCAATGATGTAATCGTACCAGCCCCCGTCTGTCCATTCGGTGCTGATATTTCCGGCCTGGAGGTAATTGCCACCGCCGACGAGGGAAGGGCCTGACTGGACATTCTCATACAACTCGTACTGGTTTGTATTGCTAATCTCCAAGCGACCACTGCCGTCATGTCCACTCCATCCCCACGAGAGCATCTTATATGCGTTCGCGGAATTGACGAGGGTTCCGGTTGTCGTAAAACCAGGACTGAAACGAACTTTTACACGGTACCAGATGTGTGCGAGCGGAGCGGGGAATGCGACGGCGAGCCATGGGGAACCTCCAGACCCACCCGGCTGCGTGTACTTCATTGTCGAATGGTCGTTGTACTTGACGGACGGATCAATCGAGACGTCGCTTCCGTATCCATCTGAATAGAACGCAGTGCGCCAATCAGCCGTGCCACCGTGGAGCGAGCTGATTTTGGCCATCAGATCGGCGGTGGTAGGATAGCCGGTGAAGTCATCGGAGATGACAGCCAGACCGGAAAGCTCTGGACCCGCAGAATTAACCGACGTAGTAGCCGCGGTCGTCAGCGGCGCAGTAGGAGCATCCGGGTTGCTTGGAAGGGCCGGGGATTTAACCAACGTTGCTGGGTCAGTGATGCCAGATGCTACACGCCCGGCATCTGAACTACTACATGCAGCGGCGAACAGAAGCGTTGTTACCGTGGCAACTGCGCGAAATGTCATGGGTAGGTCCTCTAGTAAAAAGCCATTCGGGAACCCGACCAGCATGGCGTGCCGTAGCACGCTTTAGCTTCGTGGTTTTGCGTCTCCGGTTTTCACCGGATTTGCCTTTGTCGTGGCCCAGAGGGCCTTTCAAGGGAGCCACCATATCGGTGGGCTTCCCTTAAGTCAACGAGCGATTTCCATCGCTGAGGAAAACATAATCGCGGCGCTGGTCAGCTCAAGGGGCTGCGGTGAGATTGTCAGCCCCTCGCTTTCGGAGAATTTCCGCATGAGCGTGTAGGCATTCCCAAAAGGGATCTCTGCAATACCGCAGCAGTTCCGTCAAAAAGTACCTAGCGAGACACTCCGAAGGGATTTAGGTGCTGGGTTCCATCAACGACTTCCCACTCACCCCACCAAATCGCTTGGTTTTGATTCGGTGCGCGCACCTGATTGAAATTCAGGCCAACGCTGATGCCTGTGAGCTGCGGCATAGGTGAGCCGTCGTTCATCTTTTCCTGCGTCTGTCCGATATAAGCCGGGACTTGGCCGGCCTTGGATCGCCACAGTCTGATCACGCCGACCGACTGAGAGTGGTCGACTTCAATGATGTAATCGTACCAGCCCCCGTCTGTCCATTCGGTGCTGATATTTCCGGCCTGGAGGTAATTGCCACCGCCGACGAGGGAAGGGCCTGACTGGACATTCTCATACAACTCGTACTGGTTTGTATTGCTAATCTCCAAGCGACCACTGCCGTCATGTCCACTCCATCCCCACGAGAGCATCTTATATGCGTTCGCGGAATTGACGAGGGTTCCGGTTGTCGTAAAACCAGGACTGAAACGAACTTTTACACGGTACCAGATGTGTGCGAGCGGAGCGGGGAATGCGACGGCGAGCCATGGGGAACCTCCAGACCCACCCGGCTGCGTGTACTTCATTGTCGAATGGTCGTTGTACTTGACGGACGGATCAATCGAGACGTCGCTTCCGTATCCATCTGAATAGAACGCAGTGCGCCAATCAGCCGTGCCACCGTGGAGCGAGCTGATTTTGGCCATCAGATCGGCGGTGGTAGGATAGCCGGTGAAGTCATCGGAGATGACAGCCAGACCGGAAAGCCCTGGACCCGCAGAATTAACCGACGGACTTGGGATTGAAGTGGGCGGAGGCGATGCTGCTGGCGGCGCAACGATAACCGGTGGCACAGCAGTCGGCGGAGTAGCTACAGGTGGCGCTGAAATAACTGCCGGTGGTGTTGCAAGAGGTGGTAGCGTCGGGGCTGGTGGTGTTGCCGCGACCGCTGCGACGTTTTGCATGGTATCGGCAGGCGATGCTGCTGCGGTTACAGTCGAAGCTGTGTCCTTGCCAGCTCCCACCGTTACTACGCTGACCGCAGTCTGGTCACCGTTGCTGGCAGTTATAGCGACAATCCCGTTCCGAAGGCCCGTCACGAGGCCACTTGTGGAAACCGTAGCAACCGTGGTGTCCGCCGAGATCCACTGCGCAAGTGCAGCCCGCGCGTATGCCACTCGACGGACGGTGTCGACGCCGAAGTTTGCGGTGAGCTTGAGGGCTTCGCCTATCTTGATTGTAGACGTACCCGGCGCGATCCCAACCGCGGCTGACACCGGGACCGTATAGGTCGTCGCGGTCAGATCCGTTACGTCAGAGCCGCTCTTGTTTATGTCGGTACCACCGCACGCAGCGGCAGCAAGAAGAAGGGCTACAAGCACCGGTCTATTAGTAAGATTCTTCACAAAAAGGTCCTCTGGTAGAAACGCCGTTCGGAAGCCCGACTAGCATGGCGTGCGGTCGCACGCTTTAGCCTCGTGGTTTTGCGTCCCCACCTTTCGATGGGTTTGCCTTTTTCGTGGCCCCGGAGGGCCTAACTGCTAATCGACGGTAGATCCTAAGTGATCGCCGTCAACTATCCTACGACTCAGGGATAGTGATCGTCACTAATCGTCCGAAAGGTCAACGGTAACTCGTCGGAACATTTGAAGCTGAGCAGCTCAAAGCCGTCTGAACGAGAGGCAACATAGGGCTGCGGAATCACGAACATACAGTTGCAGCAGTCGGACGGCTCAGTCGAGGCAGTCCCAACTCGGTGACGCGTGGGGTCACGCGCGCTTGCAACCGCGGACGCCTGTGTTCCGTCTATAGTTGTCCTGATTCGCCGTGGGCATCGTGCGCCAATCTACCTGCCCAATGTCCTTAAATCCGAGGTCATGGAACCAACCAGCGACTTCCAAATAGTCGTGGCGATGGGCGTATAAAGGGGTAAATCGGTCACGCGCCGCATGCAATGCCTTTCTGTAATCGTACTTTTCGACCGTCGGATCTTTTGCGCGATGTAGCCCATTTACTAGCAGATACGCGTACGCCAAAGCGCCTAAAGCGGCTTTGGAAATTGCTGATTCCAAGTTCCGTGCGATGAATGGTCGCGCGGCGTCCTCCAAGACAAAGGCTGTGGCCCGCGCCAAACTGCCACCCTTTGATCCGGAACCATAAAGCCAGACGTACATCCAGCCATTCTCACGACAACGGGAAGCAATCGATTTTACCGCAGTTTCCGTTGAGTAGGTGTGGTGCAGCACGCCATGAGAGTAAATGACGTCGGCAATCTTATCCTTCAGTGGCACGCTGAAGGCGGAAGCCTGAATGAAGTGAAGAAACGGATTGTCGCGAAAATGTCGCGTTGCAACTAGGACCGCGAGACTCAGGTCAACGCCGATCGCATCACAATCCATATTCTTGCATGCGAAATACGTCGACAGTCCGATGCCGCATCCGATTTCCAGGAAAATACCGCGGTGCCCAGCCTGTAGTGCGTCGGGGCCGATCTCCGCAAGAAGACGCTTTTCGTGATCCTCGTAGCTGAGATCCCAGATGACGCCGTCATAGTCATAGTCCAACCACTCGCTAGAGAAGGAATTCATTACGAATTGCTCTCCGCTGACAGGGGCGGCGTGCGCGAACCGATAATCCTCGTATCCGGCGAGTTGAGTCGGAAACTTTGAGGCAAACTCGCGGTGAGTCGGAGTTTCGTACGGCAAGAGTATCGGCAGTCCCTGGGTGACGGGAAAATAAGTCTTGCATTGTGAACAGAGCAAAATGCCATCGTCCACGTATCTGTCAAAATCCGCATCAAGAATTCCGCGCGCAGCAGCGAGGGCTCTGTGTGCCTCTGAAACCGAGGGTCTTGTTTCGGCAAATGCGGAGAGCTGCAAGCCATTCCTGCAGATGGGACAGCTTAACAGATCGACAATTCGACTCCACATGAGCCACGTATCCTGGAAGAGGGGGTTATGTCAGCCTGCAGACCGTGCATTTTAGCGGTTTTGTTTCACGTGTGCCATGCTACGAGACGAATGTCGGCGTTTGCTTCCAAAGATATTAGGCGCCACGCAATTTCCTTTTCGCCGTCTTGCGTAACGCTACATCGTAAACAATCCGGTTTAACCGGTCAGTATCGGACTCCCAGTTGTAGGTCTGCAAGACTGCCTTCACGCCAGCGTCTCCCGCGGACTTACGGGTGTCTTCGGCTTGAAAATTGAGTAGTGTCGCGGCCATGTCATGCGCGTCCCCAGAACGAAAGGTGCGACCGGCGCCAGTAGCGCTGATAACGTCGCGGCACGGCTCCGCGTCCGAGCTAACTACGGGCAATGCCATGCTCATGTAATCGAAGAGCTTGTTCGGAATTGTCGTGTTCCAACATTCAGTAGCGTGGTGTGGAATAATTCCGATATCTGCCGTCGCTATCACTGATAGCGCTTCGCCGTGCGGCAACCGGCCAAAAAATCTTATGTCGCTTTCGGATAAGCCAAGCTTCTCAGCCCGTTTGCGAAAAAGGTCCTCGTCTCGGCCGCCACCGACGATTAGTGCACTGAATTCCGTGTGCCCGGTTCTGTGTAATATGTCGATTGCATCAATGAGGTCTCCGATGCCCCGGGGCAGTTCCAGGAGCCCGAGGTATGCGACGGTGATTCGCCCATCAGGAGACGGCGAACGCTCAATTTGTCGACCTGCTGTGCGGGCGCTCGGTGGAGTGTTTGACACGACAGTAAGGTCTTCTTGTGCAACACCGAGCTTACGTAGCCGACGCGATGATGCTTCGACAACTGTGATGATGTGATCAACCCGCTTAATACAATATTTCTCAACCAACTCGGTCAATTTTGGATTGCGAACGAGGTAGTCCGTCAAACTGTGTCTCTGCGCGGTCCAGATGTCTCGCATCATAGCAGGGTAATTCTCCGCCATATCAAGAATCACCGGAATCCCGAGTCTCTTGCTGACGCTGATTGCTGTTGGACAGAGCGGGATATCGCGCACAATAATGAGATCTGCATTTACCTCCCCCGCGGTATTCGATATCAAGGATCGCCAACGCGGACTAAAAAAGGCCGGGAAGCCAAGCGCGACATCAAGCCGTTTTCCCACCACCCGCCACGGGCGCATCCGATGAACTGTAGCCTCAGGGAGCGACTCGGTTAGCTGCTCATGCTTGCTATTACGCGCAACTATATGCACGTCATGGCCGGCTTGCGTTAGCGCGAGACACGTCTTTTCCGTGCGAACGTCCCATGGGTAATCAGCGTCCCAAACGTAGACAATCCGCAATTTAGTATTAGCCAGATTATCGATCATGCTGTTCGTAACCATCTGCAGAGATGAGCGAGGTCGTCTGTTGATACCATATCATGTGTCGGCAATGTAACCAGTCTGCGCGCCAATTCTCGCGCTCCGTGCAACGGCTCGTTCGACGTGATCATGCTGTCCTGAATCTCGGGCTCAAAGGATAGTGCATTTGGATACCCGCGCGCGATTCCAAGTGACGGGGCGTCGGCTCCGTCGCTGTGTAGTAATATCGGGAAACGCAGAAAGCCAGACACTGTGCCGTCGACCGCTCGCACGGCCTTGACGTGGCGCGACTGATCGGCAGCGTCACGTAGCACGACGGCATTCGCTCTTCTCCCGGCTGCGGCTTTATCGACGCCAAGGAGAGTGCGGTCAAGCAGGGCGGCGGCAGAGCGGGCCATGCCTGCGGGTTCGGTGGCTTCGTGATAGACGGTTTCGCCAAGGTGCAGCGCGGGCATCGATGCCGGGACTCCGTATATCGACGGGCGGCCGAGCAGCCAGCTTGCGGTGGCTATCGCAAGCGGGCCCGCACCTGGCGAGCATGGTGGCTCCGCTGGTGCAACGGAATCACCGCGGGTTAGCAATGCACCGCCGCGTCCGGATGTGGTTCCCTTGCCGCGGCCGAAACTCAGCACTGTCACATCGCCGAATGAACCGGCTGGTCTGGCGGAAATTGTCGCGCTTGCGTGCTGCGCTGCATCCTCGATGACGGGGACACCGGCGTCATGCGCGGCCTTCATTACTGCGGGCATGTCAGCCGGGAAACCGTACAGATGCGCAACGACGACGACGCTCACGCCTTCTGCCATTACTCTGCGCAGAGAGTCCATGTCGGGACTTAGCGTTTGCGGATCGACGTCGAAAAATCGGACGCAAACGTTTGCACGTTGTGCGGCTGCGATCAGATCCACGCATGCGTACGCCGGCATCGCGACGGGTGCCAGTGGCTTGGCGAACATGCGAAGCGCGAGCACCAGTGCGGATGTTCCGCTGTCGGTTAACACTACGTTCTCTGCTTCAAAAGTTCTTGCGAGCGAAGCTCGAACGCTTGCGCGAAGGTCGCGACCGGCGATGGCGTCGCGCGTGGCGCCGATGATCTGGGCTGCGGTGAGCGGGGATGCTACAGTGAGCTGCTGGCGGATCCGCATCGTGATCGTTACGGTATGAACCGGATGATCCGCGGGCCGAGCGCATTCGCGATCGGGAGCGGCAGGCGCTTCCATATTGCTGGTCCGCGCGCCGCTGCTCCGGTTCCTTCTGATGGAGTTGCGGCGCCCTTCGCTCGGCGTTCATACCACCAGAGGGGCTGATCGGTGGTGCCCCACTGTGTCTTGAACTTGTGCGTGTTACCACCCGGTGTGCAACGACCGAAGTTGAACGTTCTTACGCCGGAATCGGCGACGTGTTTCATCAACTCCCAGTACACCAGCATGTTGGGTGAGATGCGATTGTATT
>Ga0209483_1000271_pt1 | contig 47510 bp, 44 predicted proteins | sample NGEPerA_FD_184508 | JGI IMG/M metagenome (GOLD analysis project Ga0209483, IMG submission 184508) | Arctic peat soil microbial communities from the Barrow Environmental Observatory site, Barrow, Alaska, USA - NGEE PermafrostL2-A... | ecosystem: Environmental > Terrestrial > Soil > Wetlands >...
GAGGTTGCGCGAGGCGTCGATCAGGTCGCCGACCACCGCACTGGCCGTCGGCAGGCCGCCGGCGCCCTGGCCGTAGAGCATGAGTTCGCCGGCCGCCTCGCCCTCGATGAAGACCGCGTTGAAGGCGTCGCGCACTCCGGCCAAGGGATGGGCGGAAGGCACCAGCGCCGGATGGACCCGGACAGAAAGGCCCTCTTCACCCGATCGCTCCACGATGGCGAGCAACTTGATGACGAACCCGGCCCGGTGGGCGAAGGCGACGTCGGCGGCGGTGATCCCGGTGATCCCCTCGCGCAGGACGGCGTCGTCGGACACGTCGTAGCCGAACGCCACGCCGGCGAGGATGGCCGCCTTGGCCGCGGCGTCGAACCCCTCGACATCGGCTGTTGGGTCGCGCTCGGCCAGCCCGAGGGACTGGGCCTCGGCCAGTACCGCCGGATAGTCGGCCCCCTGCTCCCCCATCTTGGTGAGGATGAAGTTGGTGGTCCCGTTGACGATCCCCATGACCCGGTGGATACGCTCGCCGGTCAAGGACTCGCGGAGCGCACGCACCAGGGGGACGGCACCGGCCACCGCCGCCTCGTACAACAGGTCCACGCCACGCTCGCGGGCGAGTGTGCGCAGGGCCACGCCGTCGTGGGAGGCCAGCAGCGCCTTGTTGGCCGTCACCACGGGACGCCCGGCATCGAGGGCGGCGCGTACCAGTGCGCCGGCCGGCTCGAGCCCACCGATCAACTCCACCACGATGTCGACGTCCGGGTCGGCCACCAGGGCGGCGGCGTCGGTGGTCAGTAGCTCACGGGGGACGTGATCGGGACGGGGGGCATCGAGGTCGTGGACGGCGATTCCGGCGATGTCGAACTGGGCGCCGGACTGCACGGCCAGCGCATCGGCCCGGCTCTGGAGGATCCCCACCAGGGCGGCACCGACGTTGCCGCAGCCGAGGACCGCGACGCGCAGGTGCCGCTCTGTGGACGGTGCCGAGGTCACCCAGTCACGCTACCGCCTCGGAACCGGGGTCTCGATCCTTCCGGGAGCGCCGTCGGTCCCGGTCGGCGACGTCAGACGTCGAGACGGACCAGGTCGTCGAGCGTCTCGCGACGGACCACGGTGCGGGCCTCGCCGTCAGAGACGAAGACGACAGCCGGGCGGGGGACCTTGTTGTAGTTGGAGGCCATGGAGTGCCCGTAGGCGCCGGTGACCGGCGTGCACAGCACATCGCCCACGGTCAGGTCGTCGGGCACGAAGCCCTCGGCGACCACCACGTCCCCGGTCTCGCAGTGCTTGCCCACCAGTCGGATCGGGTCCGGGCGCTCGGCTCCGGTCTCGCGGGGAAGGAACGCCTCGTAGCCGCTGCCGTAAAGCACCGGACGGGGGTTGTCGCTCATTCCCCCGTCGACCGATACATAGGTCCGGTGCCCGGGCACGTCCTTGATGGTTCCCACCCGGTAGAGGGTCACCCCGGCGGTGGCCACGATCGACCGGCCGGGCTCCGCAGTGACCCGGACCGTCGCCGGGATCCCGGCCCTGCGGCACGCACGTCGGACCGAGCCGGCCCACTGGGCCATGGGTGGGGCCTCTTCGCCGTTCACGTAGGCCACGCCCAGCCCTCCGCCGACCACCAGCTCGGGCAGTCCCAACGGTGCGAAGAACTCGGCCAGCACGTCGATGGCCTGGGCGAAGGGCTCGAGGGCAAAGACCTGGCTGCCGAGATGGGCATGGATGCCGACGAACTCGACGACACCGGCGGCGTCCAGCGCGGCGAGGCGCGCCACGGCCCTGGACGCGGCACCTGAGGACAGGCCGAAGCCGAACTTGGAGTCCTCCTGGCCGGTGCGGACGAACTCGTGGGTGTGGACCTCGACCCCCGGCGTGATGCGGGCCAGCACCTTGGGACGCCACGTGACCACCGACTCCGCGTCCTCGGAGCCGCCGGTCAGGGCCGGCGGGTCGGCCACCAGGCGCTCGATCCGATCGATCTCGTCCAACGAGTCGACGACGATCCGCCCCACGCCGACCGAAAGGGCGGCGGCCAACTCCTCGGTCGACTTGTTATTGCCGTGGAGCACCAGGCGCTCGGCAGGCACGCCGGCGGTCAGGGCCACGTGGAGCTCGCCCCCGGTGGATACGTCGAGACACATCCCCTCTTCGTGGGCGAGGCGGGCCATGGCTACGCACAGGAAGGCCTTGGTGGCATAGGCCACCCCGTCGCCCCAGGCCTCGACCGCCTCCCGGCAGGCGGCCCGGAGGTGGGCCTCGTCGTAGACGAACAGCGGGGTGCCGAAGGTGGCAGCCAGATCAATGAGGTCACAGCCGCCGATGGACAGGCGCCCGTCGTCACCGGTGCGGGCGGTCCCCGGCAGCAGCGAGGGCTCGACCGGGCCGGTGGGGACCGGGCTCACATGGCCTCCGGGGCGGACACGCCGAGCAGACCGAGACCGATGCCCAGGCCGATCCGTGATCCCTCGACCAGCCAGAGGCGTGCCTGGGCCACCGCCGGGTCGACGTCGTCAGCCAGGATCGGACAGTCGTGATAGAAGCCGTGGAAGGTCGAGGCCAGGCGGCGCACCCAGGTGGTCACCTTGGTGGGTGACCGATCGACCGCCGCGTCGGCCACCACCTCGGGCAGCTCCTCCAGGCAGCGCAGCACCTCGAGTTCGCGCGGGTGGGTGAGAAGGGAGAGGTCCACCTCGGCGACCGGGGCGCGGGCGATCCCCCGCTCGGTCGCCTTGCGGCCCACCCCGCCGATGCGGGCACTGGCCATCTGCACGTAGAACACCGGGTTCTCGGCCGACTGTTCGCGCACACTGGCCAGGTCGAAGGTGGCGGCTTGGTCGAGGGAGCTCATGAGGCTGAGGATGCGGGTGGCGTCCGGGCCGATGTCGGCGATGACCGTGTCGAGGTCGATGGCATTGCCCGCGCGCTTGCCCATCTTGACGGATTCGTCGCCGTCGACGAGGGAGACCATCTGACCCAGCTTGACCTCGAGGCGACCCGGGTCGACGCCCAGGGCCTCGACGCCGGCCAGGAGGCTGGCCACCTGTCCATGGTGGTCCGCTCCGAATACGTCGATGACCCGATCGAAGCCGCGTACCAGGAACTTGTCCCGGTGGTACGCGAGGTCACCGGCCAGGTAGGTCGCGTCCCCGTTCGCCTTGCGGAGCACACGGTCACGGACGTCGCCCAGCTGCTCGGACCGGAACCAGGTGGCACCGTCCTGCTCGTAGACCAGCCCCTTGGCCTCGAGCAGGGCGATCGTCTCGTCCACGGCCCCGCTCTCCTCGATGGAGGCTTGGGAGTACCACTCGTCGAAGACGATGCCCACCGAGGCGAGCGTGGCCTTGATCTTCTCGAGGATGTGGTCGGCGGCCCACCGGCCCGCGACGGTGATGTCGTCCGGACCGTCGTACTCGGCGGCCAGGTCGGTCACGTACTGCCCTTGGTACCCGCCTTCGGGGACCTCCTCCCCCTTGGCGCGGGCCAGCAGGCTCAAGCCGAGTGTTCGGATCTGGCCACCGGTGTCGTTGACGTAGTACTCGCGTGAGACCCGGTGACCACTGCGGGCGAGGATGCGGGCCAGCGAGTCGCCGTAGCTGCCCCACCATCCGTTGCCCACGTGGATCGGACCCGTCGGATTGGCCGAGATGAACTCGACCTGGACCGTCTCACCGTGACCGATGTCCGGACGGGCGTAGTCGTCCGCGCCCTCGGCGAGCACAGCGGCAAGCGCCTCGTGGAGCCACCCGTCGTCCAGCCGGAAATTGATGAAGCCGGGCCCGGCCAGCTCGATGCTCGCGACGTGGTCGGGCAACGAGCGCTCAAGCACCTCGACCACGGCGGTGGCGAGCGCACGGGGATTGGTACCGGCCCGCTTGGCCGTGACCATGGCGATGTTGGTCGACCAGTCCCCGTGTTCGCGCCGCGCCGGGCGCTCCAGGTGGACCGTGGCCGGGTCCACATCCAGGTCGAGGCCCTGGTCGGCGGCGACCGCGGCCACCGCACCGGCCACCGCACCGGCCAGGCGGTCGCGAATCGGCCGGTAGTCGACCGTGGTCGGGGAAGGGGAGTGTGGTTCGGGCGCTGACATCGTGACCTGAGGATACGCGGTCCCGGGCCACCTCCCGTGAGGAGGAGGACTCCGCCATGCGGCGTTGGCACTAGAGTTGCCTCCTCGGTGGAACGGATGATCGGCCGCATCGGTCGGGCCCGGTCCGCACAAGCCCCTGTAGCTCAGCGGATAGAGCGTCGCCCTCCGGAGGCGAAAGCGCAGGTTCGATTCCTGCCAGGGGCACACTGTTTCCTATGTCCTGGGTACACACACTGCCAGGGGCACACTGTCAGGGGCACAGTTGTGCTGTGGCGGGCGCAGGGCGGACAGACCGCCGAGCGCCGCCCAGAGTCCGAACAGCCCTGCCATCCGCCAGGACATAGTTGGACCGGCCGGGCTAGCTCCGAACCTCATGGCAGGCGCCCTAGCTCCAGCTCGAGGTCCTCGTCCAACGCCCTGGCGGCCCCCTCCTCGCTACTGCCGGTCGCGCGGTGCTACAAAGTCCAGCGCAATCGCCCTGGTGAGCACGGCGGGGAAGGCGCCGGGATGTGAAGCGACGCATGGGCAGGGTTGCGGCCACTAGCGGTCGGGGTGCTCAGGGGCAAGATGGCGCCGTGGAATGCGACCTTACGACTGCTTCAGAACGTCAGTTACAACGCGCGGCGAAGCACGGCCACGGCCTGCCTGGCGCGCCCGGAGTCGTCAATGAAGTCAAGCAATTCGAAGTCCGGGGTCCAACGCTCGACGAACTGCTTGCGCGACACCACCGTCTCCCCGTAGAGATCCCTGTCGAGAGCGGAACCTGCATTGCTCGTCGCTTCGAAGAGAAACTCCCCCGCCTCGTAGCGACGCACGGCTTCGTCGTGGTCCACGAATGAGCCCTGCAGCTTTCTGTGCCAATCGGTGGTGGCCTGTTCCGGGTGATCCCGCATGGTCTGACAGCGATCGAGGAACGAACGCGGCTGCGTCGTGACGAAAGCAATCCCGCCGGGCGCCATCACGCGTGCCAATTCGGCGCGCCATGCGTCATGGGCAACAGGCGAGAGGTGCGAGAACACCGAGTAGGCGACCGCCGTGGAGAAGCTGCCCTCCGGGAGCTCTGAGGGAGGCATGGCAGGGAGCTGCACCAGCTGGCCGGGCGCTCCGGTAGTCCGGCACATCTCAAGTGCCTCTTCAAGCGGATCCGCGCACCAGATACTGGCAGCAGGAACGTCGTGGAGGAACTATCGGGCATAGCGACCCCATCCGCAGCCAAAATCCAGCACCTGCGAGTCGCTAGCCAATGTAAGGCCGTGCCGCTGACGTTCCTCAGCCATGAGGCAGTAGAAGCTCCAGCCCTCCCACATGGCCACAAGATTGGAATTGCCAACGTAGGCCGCCTGGAGATCCGCCGGCGGATAGGTCGGCATGGGCAGAGAGGCCAAACCCTCAATGGATTCGAGCACGACCTTGTGCCACTCCTCCAGACTGAGCACTCGATACCGCTCGAAGCGCTCTGAAGGTGTGTCGTTAGCCATGCCCCGAATATGCCGGGTCCGTATCGGCAGCAGGACTGATTTCCGCGCCTTTCGAGCCCGCTCGCGGAAGTCCGCCAGCATCGGAGCGGGCACTCGCGTCAAACCAGCCCCGACGGATCCTGAAGCCCATTTCGCGACACTACTGCCAAGCGTGTGTGCCACCTAACAGGTAGGTGGGATGCCTTCAGCGAGCCCCCCCCCCAGAACTCTCGGCACTACGGCTTAACGCGCAGTGGCTTGGATCTGGCGAACCGCCAAACTCGATGATCGCCAGACTCCCACGGTTCCGGAAAACCCGACCTCACTCACCTTCGACAAGGAAGAGGGAGGCATTGTCGGGCAGGGGTTGTTCCCGGAACGCTTCCGGACGAAGTCCTCGAAGAAGCGTGTGGATCATCCGACCGACGCCGGCATGCGACACGAGGAGCCCCGCTCCATCTCGTAGCGAGAGGTCATCGAGCATGGAGCGCACGCGAGATGCGAACTCGTCCGGATGCTCGGCCCCGTACCCATTGACCATCTCCATGGCCGTCATCCGTCGGGTGGGTTTGCCGGATGCTGTACCCACATCGAACTCGGTCGCCCGCCCGTCGATCTCGACTTCGTCGGGAAACTCACGAATCCGTCGGACAATCTCAGCCGTCTCGAAAGCCCTGGAGAGTGGGGACGAGACAATCCATTCCACATCATTCGGCACCAGGGCTGCCGCACCTCGTGCCTGCACTCGTCCGGCATCGGTCAGCGGAGAATCGATTCCCTGCCCGGCGAAGATGCCTGCAGCATTGGCCGCACTCTCTCCGTGTCGAAGGAACCAGATGGGCACAGGTCCAGCGTATGCGGAGAGGCACCCAGCACAGGAGCGCCTGGTGGCCCCGGCAACCGGAGATCTGGAGCAGGGTCCCGTTGATCGTTGTCATCGCGGTGGTCATCGGATGTCGCCGAACTCACGGGAACCCGATCTCCGGCTGACTCACCCTCCAGGCGTAGGCCTATGCGGAAGTCGTACCGGGCCCCGCTGCACGTCGCCCATGGACGTCTCGAAGGTCCAGCGCACTGGTGATGATGATGCCGATAATCAGCAGGGCCTGAAGGGCAACCACGATCCAACTCCGATGGCCGGTGAGTTCGACGGCGAGCAGGATCAACACCCCGATCGCAAAGGCCAAACGGAGTCGGAACCACCTGGTGGCCTTGATCCTCGACATCGCCGGCACCTGCTTTCCCATGCCAACCAGGTGAACCCGATCGCGTGAACACCGTACACCGGCGACGGGTAGCTCCGGCATCCAGGAACCTCAGTGCGGGCATCATCGATGGGCGCTGCTGCAGGATCCGGTGACAGGTTGGGATTTCGCCGCCTGGACTGAAGTGCCCGGCCGATCGTGGACTTTCCTGAGCTCGATCCACCGTTCAGGAAGCTCACGTGGCTTGCCGGTGGGGACTCAGTCATTGCCCGACAACGCTATGTCCGAAGGTTCCAAATCGGTGTTCGGGGATCCCCCGCGGGATCGGGGAGCTTACGGCCATACTGCGGTGATGCCGTTCTCGCTCCGCGACGCCAGGCTCACCGATCTGGAGGATCTTCGGGGGGTGTTCCGGAGGGCTTCGTTGTCGAATGAGCACGATCGGGGACCGCTGGAGCAGCAACCCGAGTGGCTAGTGCTCTCGGACAACGGTGTCCTGGAGGGACGGATGAGAGTCGCCGTCGGGGATGATGACGCTGTGGTCGGTTTTGCCACCTACCTGGTCTCTGGTGGCGTGGCCGAGCTCGAAGATCTCTTCGTGGACCCCGGCTGGATGAGGCGCGGCATTGGAGAAGCGTTGGTGCTGGACGTATCGGCACGGCTGAACGAGCAGCACGTCGAGATGCTCGAAGTGACGGCCAACCCCCACGCCATGCGGTTCTACGAGCACATGGGTTTCACCGAACTCCGAATCGTCAACACCCAGTTCTATCCAGCCCCCCGGATGCGCCGACCAATCGGGCAAACCGAATGAGGATCCCGCTCCCGGCGACAAGGGGACAACTTCGGTTCAGTGACCCGGCATTGCCTGCATCCACCACTGGCGGTCGACATCGCCGCTGAGGACGAGCAATTCGAGTTCGAGCAGGCGAGCCGGCGAACGACAGCCGAACTCGCTGGCTTGCGCGTGTGCCACGATCGAGCGGGGCAATCGGACCGCCTACTCGCCAACGTAGTGGGCGAGTTCACCAGGCCAGATGTATCTGCCGTCCGTGAGTGCTCCACTCTTGATCCTCGAACTACAGGTCTGGCACACCTCCCAGCCCATGAGGTACGCCAACGCAGTTTCTGCGGAAAGGTGGGCACTTGTGGCGGAGCGTTCGCGGCTGTCCCGCCATTGGTCAACGAATTCGTGGGGATCTGGCAGGTCCGGATCGGAATGGCATCGCCAGTCACCGATGGCACTGAGTTCCATCCCTCGAGTACAGCATCCAGCCGACCGTGGACGCTCTACGGCTGATCTTCTAGACGTTGGGTCGGCGAATGGGTCTGCTGCCGGCGTAATTGGGCACGTATCTACGAACAGTGCTTTTCGCTGTCCACCAGCCACGTGCCGCCCGTTACCTGAATCACATGCAAGAGCGTATGGCCGGAGTAGACCGTCGCACCGTGGCCACCGTGGTCCGACTCGTGCCATTGCCCCTTCGGGATCCCATCCACGCCACCATGCACGGCGAACCAATTCGCGGCGTCCACCGGAGACGATTGACCGACGCTGCCCATGGCCATCGAAACCGCAAACCCCGAAGCGTCGGAGCAACTCGGCGACCGAGACTGATTTGGCGAGGCAGCTGTGCTGCAAGCCACGAGACCGACGGGCACCAACAACGTCGTCAGCAAGATCGGCCATCTCGGCATGGCAACAGACTGGCACGATCGGGCGAACAGGCTCCGGTTGAGTCTGCGGGTGGCCCACCTACCCGACAAGCGCGGGTAGGGAGAATCCGCTCCTTCTGGCAGACTCAACCCATGGGCAATCTCAACATGCGCCAGCGGATCGTCGTCGTGATCGGATTTGGCGCGGGGCTGTACTTCGTCGGCAGTTGGATAACCAGCCGCGGCAGGCCGGCAACCGGTTGGACCAGCTATGCCCCGCTGTCCGCCAGCCCACCAAACCTTGGAGAGCCATGGCTTCATCCATGGGTGCGGTTGGTGATCTGGCTGGCACTCGTCTTGTTCTGGGTACTCGGTTCGGTTGTCCTCCTCCGTTCGCCTCGACCATCGAATGCCGAGAGCTCTTCCGAACTGAATCAATAAGTGTTCCTGGCGTCATGGCAACCCACGGTCGAGCAATGCATGACCCCGGCCGCGGTTACCTTCGCAGGAATGGAGAAGCTCGGGCTTGGCGACAGAGCTCATTCCAGATGCTCCCCCACTCGCAGCAGTGTTGTGGATCACGTCCAAGGTTGGCTGACCCGTCCGTGCACTCATCCAAGTCAGCGGTGAGGTGCCGATTCCTGCCAGTGCCGCACTCCCTCGGACATGGCGAATCCGGCGACGACAAGTGCCGCAAGAGCATCTGTCCACCACCAGCCCAGTGTCGTGTTCAAGACCAGTGCGACGAGGATGCTCGAGCTGAGGCATCCATCGAGGAATGTCATCGACGCCTCGGCCGAGAGCGTCTCGCTCGCCATCTGGGTAGCTGTTCTCCGCTTCAGTACGGCGAGCGAGAACATGGCCACGGCGGTAACGGCGAGATAGGCGATGCCGAGCGGAGAGCTCGCCGGTCGACCCGCGAGGACGAGTCCACGAATGCTTGCCGCGCAGAGGAATCCGGCAAGTACCCAGAATGCGACCGAGATGAGGCGGAGGGACCGATGAATCCGTCGATCATTGGGATCCGGTCTCTGGTCCGAGAGGTTGCGGATCACGACGGTCGAAGCGAAGATCTCGACTACGGAATCGAGTCCAAACGCCACCAGTGCGAGCGACCGGGCCTGAATACCCAGGGTGATCGTGACCACGACCTCCATGAGGTTCCAGCCGTTTGTCGCCCATTCGAGGCGGATCCCTCGCCTGCGGAATCGCTCGGGGTCGGTAGTCGAACGCACGTCGTCATTAGGTCATGTTCCGCCGAATGGCGCACGCTGGCCGTCTGATCCAACGACTGTCTACCCGGCCGAGCACCAACAGAGGCACCTGCCCACGAGGTACCTCCCGAACCGCATCACTGAGCGATCCCACCGTCATCACGACTCCCTGCTGAGCCGCACACAGCCCCGGCATCGGTCACATGGCGCCACGGGTTCCAGCGGGGTGGGTGCCTGCTCCCCTCACGCCGTCACCGCCAGGTTCCCGCCGGCCGGCGATTCGTCGTCCGCCAGCAACTTGAGGAAGCCGAGTGCGACCACGGCGATGGCCAGGACCAGGGTGCCGAGGGCAGACACCGCCCGGTTGCCGGGGTGCAACGCCACGAAGAAGGCGGCGGCCGCGCACCAGGTCAGCGACCAGTGGGGCGATCGGCGGGCTACCAGGTCGAGGAGCAGCACGAGGACACTGGCCGGCAACAGGTAGTAGGGAAACACCACCGACTCGAAGACCAGGCGACTCCCGGTGCACACGAGGGCCAGGGCCACCAGGGTGACCGGGCGGTCGACACGCATGTCCGTCCGTCGGTGGGCCCACACGCACACCACCACGGCGAACACCAACGGTGCGTCCCGGGCTATCGCCGAGGCGACCGTGCCGCGCACTCCGGCGAGCGTCAGCACCGTCTGGCCGGCCGCCGCGCCTCCGGCGCTGAACCCGCTGAGGTTCTCCAGGGTGGCCCGGGGGTCGGCTGCCAGAAACGGGAGGATGCCTGCGGCGAACACGGCGATCGCCGCGCCGCCCAGCCACAGCCGCGACCGTCGGTCCGGCGCGGCCACCAGTGCGGGCAGGAGCAGGAGGACGGCGAACTGCTTTGTCAGCACCGCCACACCGAACAGGATGCCGGCCAGCAGCCATCGACGATGCAGTGCCAGGGCGAGGCCGGCAAGGGACAGGCCGAGACTGACCACGTCCTGGGGGTGGTACAGCTGCACGATGGCGCTGCTGGCAGCCGGCAGGAACGCCAGGAAGATGAGGAGCCCGGCCTGGCGGGCGAGCGAGTCCGCCCGGGCCGCGCGCAGGACGGCCAGGGCACCCACCGCCAGGACGAGCCAGGAAGCCACCCCCAACAGGCCCTGGGCCCGGTACCAGGGCGGGAGGACGGCATCGGTGCCCTGCGCCCCGCATTCCTCGACGCTCGTGGGCCCGACGCCCGACCCACGCCGGACCGCCCCGCCGGGGTGCACCCGACCGGATGGCGTGCACCAATTCGGCGAGCCGACTGCCGACGGGAGCGCCGCCACGAACGGTGCGGCCAGCAACGGATAGCCCGGCGGGTTTGGGAGCGATGCCGCCGAGGCGGCCACGCTCAGGTCACCGCGGGCCAGGGCTGAGGTCACCGCGGTTAACGGAACGGTGTCTCCACCGGACGGGGGTCCGAGCCGGATGGCCACGATGCTTGCGTAGCAGGCGGCCGCGGCCAGGAGCAGCACCAGCGTGACCACAAGGCGGGGTCGATCGGGGTGTGTCGGGGCGGTGCCCGTGGATGGCCCGGAGTCGTCGTCTGTCCGCTCCGACGTCTCCCCCATCACCCTCCTCCACGCCTCGGGTCAGACGGGTCACCCTACCGGTGCCGGGGGCACCCGGGTGGGGGCCTGTGCCAAGCTTTCCGTCGAGGAGGCGCCGTGCACACCACCGATCACCGACCCGGCGCCGCCATGCGCCACCCGTGACCATCGCCGTCGACCTCCGGGTCGGGACCGCCACATGACGCTCGTCGACGAGATCGACTCATCAGCCGCGCCGGTCGACCAGGCGTCCGGATCGACATCGGCGTCGCCGCCGGGGGCGGCCACCCTGGCGACCGTGGTGGTCGGCGTCCTGGCCGGAGCCCTCTACCTACAGGGCGCCTTCTATCCGGTCGACGCCTTCGGGATGGCGGTGTTGGCCCTCGGACTCATTGCGGCCGGGGTGGCCTGGAACTGCGACCATCACGGAGTGTCCGTCACGGTGGCCGTCGGCGGCCTGGCCACCTGGTGGTTCGCCCGTTCCGTCTTCGAGCACACCCCGGCGGCCTTCTTCCCGTTCGGTGCCTCGATCCTCGCCTTCCTGGCCGCTTACCTGGTCAACCGGGCACTGATCGGGGCCGACCGGGGTAGGGCGGCCCTGGGTCTGGTCGCCGTGGGAGGGCTCGTCGCCGGGACCGGAGTCGCCGGCGTCCTCGGACGGTGGGGTGGGCTGGCCCAACAGGTGGGCGGTACCTGGCGGGCGTCGACCACAGTGACCTACGTGGGCGCCACCGCCGTCGTGTGCATCGTGGCCGTGCTCGTCGCGCTGGCCTGCGACCTGCGGTCCCCCATCGTCAGGTTGGCCACAGCCGTCGGGGTGGCCGGCCTGCTGGCCACCCAGACTCACTGGGAGCTGGTCGCCCTGGCCGCCGGCGCCCTGGTCGTGCCCCGGCACCGGTGGGCCGACGCGGTGTGGCCCCTGGCCTGCGGGGTGGGGGCCGGCGTGGCAGTCGTGGCCACGTCGACCGGTTCCACCGCAGGTGCGGTCGCCTGGGTCGTGACCCTCGGGGCCCTGGCCACGTCCATGGTCCCGGTCCGGCTCCCGGATGCCCGGTGGGCACGGCGGGCCGCGACGACTGCTGTGGTGGTGCTCGCCGCCGGGACGGCGGTGGCCGTGCTCCACCTCCCGACCACCGGAGCACACCTACCTCCCGGGCAGAGCCAGACGGTGGCGTGGTCGTCCTCGGTCGACACCTGGCGGTCGTCCCCCGTCACTGGGAACGGGCCGCACAGCATCCACACGACCGGGGGTGCCGTCGGGACCTACCCCGGGCTGGTGCCCGACAGCTATCTGGCCGCCGGGGCCGACGGCGGCGTGATCGCCGCCTTCCTGCTCCTGGCGTCCGGAGCTGTGGTGGCCGCGTCCATCCGGCGGCGCGACCTGCTGACCTCGTGCACGGCGGCCGCCACCGTGGCGTTCGCGGTGGCCGGGTGCGTGGACTTCGCCTGGCAACTCCCGGCCATCGCCCTACTCGGCGGCAGTGTCGCCGGGCTGGCCGCACTGCCCGTCGTCCGGCAGGGGAACAGGTCCGACTCCGCCAACACGTCTGCGCCGGGGTCCCCAGTCGACAACCATCCGTTTCCGGCACACTTCAGGTTCCGGACCCAGGTGTCGGCCGCCGCGGCATGGACACTGGTCGTGGTGGCCGTGGTCGGCGCCCAGGCCCTGGCCGGGGACTCCCGACCGGCTGGAGGGGCGACGCGGGCTGTCGTCACCGAGCCTCCCCATCTGGTCGACACCTCCGCCCCGGGGCGCCAGATCCTGACGGGGCCGGACCCGACCGACCCGTTCATGATGGCGATCGATGGGCGCTACTTCCTCTACACGAGTGAAGGGACGAGCGCGCTCAACGTTCCGCTGCGAACCGGTCCGCGGCCCGGTCGATGGAGCGCGCCGATCGACGTGTTGCCGGTCCTCCCCGGCTGGGCCGAGGGTGGTCTCACCTGGGCACCCGACGTGCACCGGGTGGCCGGTGGCTGGGCCCTCTACTTCACTGCACTGGTGAAGGGGATCGACCCACCGACCCACTGCATCGGCGCAGCCTACGCGCACAGCCCGTCCGGCCCGTTCGTCGCCACCAAGGTGCCGTTCATCTGCCAGCTTGACCACCGCGGCACCATCGACGCACGCGTCATCGACACCCCCGGCGGACACCTGGTCATCCTGTTCAAGTCCGAGGACAATGCCAACCCGTACGTACCCGGACCCGACCAGGGCGGTCCCACCGGGATCTACGCCCAGCACCTGAGCGCCGACGGGCGCATCCTCCTCGGCCCCGCGACCAAGATCCTCGGCCCGTCCGAGCCGTGGGAAGGGACCATCGTCGAGGCACCGGACATGGTCGAGGCGTGGGGCACGTGGTGGCTGTTCTTCAGTGGCAACTGGTACTCGTCACCGCAGTACGGGATCGGTGTGGCCGCGTGCCAGAGCCCGTTCGGACCGTGCACGGACCCCAGCCCCACCCCGTTCCTCGGCTCCAACCTGCAAGGTCCCGGTCCCGGCGAGTCGTCGCTGTTCACCCGCGACAGTGCCGTCTCGCTCCTCTACAACCCGTTCCACGCCAACGATCCCGGCCCGGTGATCCCCCGACCGGCAGTCATGGCCCGGCTCGGGTTCACAGCTCAAGGCCCCTATCTCGCCCGATTGTGACGGAATCGACGCGCTGACCAGGGACGCAACCCCTGTTTCGGCGAATCCGCCATCCCCGGGACACCTTGAGTAGCGTTTGCGCCCAGAGCGGGGGCAGCGGCGTCCGCCAGGGATGAGGGACGTGCCATGACTCGCTGGCGGAAGCAGATCCGGTTCGTGATGATCGCAGTGGCGGGCTTCGTGCTCCTCGTCACCGTCCTACCCCAGGTTGCCTCCGGCATCGGGCTCGGTGGATTGGCCAATCGCCTCGACGGCACGACAACCTGTTCCGGCAGCTCCGACTCGTCCGGCAGCTCTGGCTCGTCCGGTAGCTCGGGCTCGTCGGACAGCTCCAGCTCGTGCTGCTCGGGTAGCTCGGGATCCAGCGGAAGCTCAGGATCCAGCGGGTGCGTCACCGGTCCGGGAACGGTCACCGGCACGGTTACCGTGACCGGCGCCCCGGTCGGCTTCAGCCCCGGGGTCCTCGGTGCCGGCGCCTGCCCCTTCGTCTCTCCCGGCCAGCCGCTCTGTGCCTTCCCGCAATTCGGCTTGACCAGCTACGGCGCCGGTTACACACTGTCGCTCTCCCCGGGCACGTGGGTCCTCTACGCCTTCTACGAGAACACGCTCTTCGGCGGAGCCTTCCTCGGTAGCCCCCATGTCGTGACGATCGAATCGGGAGCCAACTTGGTGGCCAATGCCACTGTCCCGTACGCCGTGCCCGCCACCCTCGGCGTCACCGTCCACGTGACCGGGATGCCGGCCGGCGTCACCATGACCAGCGCGTCGATTGTCCTCTGTCCGTCGAACCTCCCCTACGACGGGGTGACCATTCCGCTGCCGTGCGTCCAGAACGGGTCCAACACGTACCCGCCCTCCGCCACTCCGGGCTCCTTCGTCGTCACCGGACTGCCGGCCGGGAAGTGGACCGCCTACCCCGGCTACTGCACGGACTTCGGGTGTGTGACCAACTCGAACGCGGGCAAGCCGGTGACGACCGTCGCCGGTGGCACCCAACGGATCGTCCTGACCACCCCGTACCTGGTACCCCCGGAGGGTCGGCTGACCGCCACCGTGTCGGTCAGCGGTGCACCCGCCGGATTCAACGATCCGGTGGGCTTCATGGCGTGCCAGGTCGCCCTGTACGGCTCTTCGTGCTCGGGATTCTCCGGATTCACCGGCCCGGCGACGATGTTCCTCGGTGACGGGATCTGGACGGTGACCGCCTATTACACGGTGTCGCCCTTCGGAAATGCCGTGACCGGACCGACCACGAACATCCTCATCCAGGGGGGACGGACCTCCACCGTCGCCCTCGATGTCCCGTACCAGGTGCTGGGGACGGCATCCGGGACGATCCGGATCACCGGGATGCCGCCCGGCGTGCACGCGACGAGTTACTCGATCTATGCCTGCCCGATCGGTTCCGGCGGCCAGAACCCGTTCTCTTTCCTCTCGTGCGTGAGCGAGACCTCGGGCTCGGGCGGTTTCTCCTATGGGGCCGCTGCTTCCAAGCGACTCGGCAGGACGGCACATCAGGGCACCTTGCCGAAGGCTGCGGGCGTCAAGATCAACACCTTCACCCTCCCCACCCTTACCCCCGGTCGGTGGGACATCCAGGTCAGCTACACGACCCCGTTCGGCTACTTCTACCCGCCGAACGACACGATCGTGAACATCGCCCCCGGCAAGACCACCACGGCCAAGGTGAAGATTCCCTACCAGGTGCCCGCGATCGGCATCGTCAAGGGATCGCTGACCGTCGTCGGGATTCCGGGGTCGTCCAGCTCCCTCGTCCAAGCATGCGCCTCGGCGCCGGTGGCCGGGGTCTGCACCGGAGAGGTGGACGCCTACCCGGGCTCCAACGGTACCTATCAGCTGCAGCTGACCCCGGGCATTTGGTGGATCCAAGGCGTGACGTACGTGTATTCCGGCTTCACCTCGGAGACCCTCACGTCACCCACCCAGCAGCTGACGGTGGCGGCAGGATCGCAGACCAAGGCGAACTTCACCGTCACCGGACCCTAGGCACACGGCGTGCCCCTCGGGCACGCCGTGTGCCAGCCCGGCCCAGGCTTGTGCTCCTGGTGTGCAGTGCTCGTTCCCGTTGGACTCAGCGGCAACCCGGTGACGGTCGGTCGGTGAGCCGGGTCCCGTCCCACCACTGCACCGGCTTGTCCGGGTTCCCCGGGTTGCCGTACCACCCGGGAGGGAGCACGACTGGCCGGTCTGGTGCCGGTTCGCCCCAGTCCGGACCGTCCTCCCCCGGCGGGATCGGTCCGACCCGTACGGGAGGGCGGCGACGGGGAACGCCCTCGACGGGAGACGTCATCGGCGCGCCCAGCGCTTCGGCCGACACCGGCGGTGCGGACACGGGGGCCGGATGCGATGCGGCCGTGTCCGGAGGGACCGGCGCCGCATCCGGAGGGGACGGGGCCACCTCGTCGCTTCCGCCGTGCGATGCGGCCTGACGACGGAAGCGGACGGCCAGGATGAACGAGCCCAGCAACAGGACGGCGCCGAGCACCATGAGGCCGACACCGACCCGGGCGATCATGGAGTAGGCCGCACACCCCCGGGCCGTCACCGCTCCGTGGGTCAGGACGACGAGGTTGGTGGAGCACCCGGCGGACGACGGGCTGCACAAGGCAAAGGCCAGGGTGCCGATCCCCAGCGAGACACCACCCCAGGACGCACACCGTACGCGCATGCGGCCCCGTTCCATACCTGGCGAACCTAGTGGACACCCTGTTTCCCATGAGGCTTCCCGATGCCGACGACTACGGAGAGTGGGCGGTGATCGCATCACCCTTTGACGATCGGACCCGGAGGTCTCATCTGCCGGTCACGGCCGGTGACCACCGTCCACCGACTTCCGGGGGTCAACCGGTCAGCCCCGTCTGGCGGACCGTCACATTGAGGCGACCCGGCAACTCGCCAACCGCCGGGTCATCGGTGCCCGACAGCAGCCGGGGCACCCCGTGATAGGCCAATCGGCCCGGTCCCCCGAACACCACCACGTCGCCCGACTCGAGCGGAAGATCGATCCACGGACGGCCACGTCCGTCGCTGTTCCCGAACCGGAAGATGCCGGTCGTCCCGACGCTGAAGGAGACCACCGGGGCAGCCACCTGCTCGTCGCTGTCGACGTGCATCCCCATCTTGGCCCCCGGCCCGTACCAGTTCACAAGGGCCACGTCGGGGGTGAACCCATCGGGGTCGACGGCCACGGTCGGGTCGACGGCCACTGCATCGGCCACGGCCCGCACCGCCAGGTCGCCCAACCAGGGTGGGAATGCGAGCGCCCGGCCTCCGTCGGCGTCGTCCCGGGTCCTCGAGTACCGATAGGGGAACCAGTGCCAACCCAGCCCGACCATGGCCACCGACATCAGGGACCCGTTGCGCATGCGCGGGGACCGGGCGCCGCCCGAGGCCTCGGTCCAGACCCGGCACCGGGTCACGAGGTCCACCCGCAGATCGGCGTCCATCCAGCCGGGCAGGAGGACCACGCCGGGCACGGGTGCCTCGGGCCGACGCGGCAGGAGGCGGTCGACCACCGGATCAGGCCGGCGTCGTGGACTCCTGCTTGGCCAGCCACCGCAAGCGTGCGGCCCGGGCGTCCCAGGAATAGACGACCACCGTCTTGGCCAGCCGGTCGTGGAGGGCGTGACGGTCCTTGTTGAGCAGGATGCCGATGAACCCGAGCCCGAGGATCAGAAAGCTCAGCGGCAAGGTGATCGTGCGGATCACGGCCTGACGAGGGGTGATCGGGTCGCCGTCGGTCGCCACCACGCGGATCCCGAGCAGGGCCATGCCCATGGTCTTGCCCCCGAGCGACCACTGATAGGCGAAGTAGACGAACTCCCAGATGATGATGGCGACGAGGGCGAGGATCTGGCGACTGGCCAGGTTGACCTGCTTCCCGGTCACCAGGTTGATGGCGAAGGTCAAGCCCGCGAGACCCAGGGTAAAGAGGCCCCACGAGGCGCCGACATCGGCGGCGAAGGCCACCAGGCGGGTCACCCCGCCGGCGTAGTTGCCCTGCCGCCCGGCTTGAGGAGGTGCAGCCACCACGGGAGGCGACGTCATCCGACCACCTCCATGCTCGGCACCTTCACGGGGACGGGAGCGAGCAACTTCGCCGGACCGGTCGGCAAGTCTTCGGCGGAACGGCGCAGGATCCGATTGACCCACCTGGCCACGAAGTCGTCGAGGCCGACACCCTGGGCCCGCACGACGTCGAGCACCTCGGACGCCACACCGCTGGTGGAACGGGCGATGATGGTGCCGAGTTCCGTCTGCTCGACCAGCGAATCGATATCGACCCGCTGGATGACCTGCTCGATGTCGACCCGTTCGATGATGGCTTCGACGTCCACCCGGGCCACGATCTGGTCGACGTCCACCCGGTCGATGATCTTCTGGACGTCTACACGGTCGATGATCTTCTCGACGTCCACCCGGTCCACGAGACCGTCGACGTCGACCTTGGACACGATGGCATCGACGTCCACCTTGGCGAGCACGGCGTCCATGTCGACCTGGGCGACGAGGGCGTTGATGTCGACGGCGTCGAGCACCAGGTTGACCACCCGTTCGGCGATCGCCTCGACCAACTGCTCCATCCGGCCCGCACCGGGCAGCGGGCTCACGGCGCGCCTCGCCGGATGGTCGGGTCCATGCTCCCAGCTTCCCATCGGCCGGGGCCGGAGTCGGGGACTCCCGATCGGATCCCTACCGCTCCCGGGACGCTCAGTGGGCGGCGGCCTTCAGGGCCTCGAGCGCCTTGTCGGCGTGGACGTTCATCCGCACCTCACTCTGGATCACTTCGAGCACCCGCAGGTCGGTACCGATCACGAAGGTGGCCCGCTTGGTGGGCGACAGCTTGGTGAACCGTCGGCGGACGCCGAACTGGGTGGCCACCGTCCCGTCGGGGTCGCTCAGCAGTGGGTAGTCGAACTCGTGCTTGTCCGAGAACCGCTTCTGCTTCTCGACCTCGTCGGCGCTGATGCCGACGCGCTGGGCGCCCACCGCCTCGAACTCCGCTTTCATGTCCCGGAAGTGGCAGCTCTCGAGGGTGCAGCCCGGGGTCATGGCCGCCGGATAGAAGAACAGCACCACAGGGCCGGATGCGGCCAGCTCGCTGAGCTTGCGGGAGACGCCGTCCTCGTCGGGGAGTTCGAAGTCGGGCGCCAGGTCGCCTTTGTCCATGCAGGGAGGCTAGCGGCGCACGGGCGGGCCCCTCTCGGCCATCCCGCGACACCGCGCCTCTCCCCTCCAGCCCACAATCGCCTCGGCTGCCTGATCGGCGGGCGAATGGGCGGCCCCGGCTGTCACTCCCGGCCCGTATGCTCTGGATCGGACTCAGACGGCGTCGGATGACCATTGACTGCGGATGTATTGCGATATATCGTGATTGCACGTGAGCAGTCTGGGAGCCACACATCTCGACGTGCCGGGTCCCCACGGGGCCGACCGCCAGCCGCCCGAACCATCGCCAGGAGACGGGACATCGTCATGACCATCGCCATCGAAGTCGACAACCTCCAGAAGACCTTCACCGGGAAGCGGGAGGTCCGCGCCCTCGACGGGGTCAGCTTTGCCGTCCAGGAGGGGACCGTGTTCGGGCTCCTCGGGCCCAACGGTTCGGGCAAGACCACCGCCGTGCGGGTACTCACCACCATCCTCCGGCCCGATGGCGGCTCGGCCCGGGTGCTGGGCAACGACGTCGTGAAGAAGGCGCCACTGGTGCGTTCGCTGATCGGCCTGGCCGGACAGTACGCGGCGGTCGACGAGAACCTCACCGGCCGAGAGAACCTGCAGATGGTGGGTCGGCTCAACCACCTGCCGAGTCCATTCGTCGCCTCCCGGACGGTGGAACTGCTCGACCAATTCATGCTGACCGACGCTGGTGACCGGCCACTCAAGACGTACTCGGGCGGGATGCGCCGTCGCCTCGACCTGGCCGCCGCCCTGGTGGCCCGACCGACCGTCCTCTTCCTTGACGAGCCCACCACCGGACTGGACCCCCAGAGCCGCAACGACCTGTGGGAGGTGATCGAGCAATTGGTCGGTGGAGGCACGACGGTGCTCCTCACCACCCAGTACCTGGAAGAGGCCGACCGGCTGGCCAGCACGTTGGCCGTCCTCGATCACGGCAAGGTGATCGCCGAAGGGACGCCCATGTCGATGAAGGCCAGCCTCGGTGCCACCGTGCTCGAAGTCGGGTTGTCCTCCATCGACGACGCCCAGCGCACCGGCACCATCCTCGACGGGCTGGGTCAACATGCCGCGCTGGTCAACGGCACCATGGTCGAGGTGACGGTTGACAATGGACCGCAGGCCGCCATGGTCGCCCTGCGGACACTCGACGCCGACGGCATCGCCCCCCACACCTTCAACCTGCGTGAGCCGAGCCTCGACGACGTGTTCCTCTCCCTCACCGGCCATCGCACCGAAGCTGAGGAGCCCGACGAGGACGCCAACCTCACCCCACGTCAGCAACGCAGGAAGAAGCGCCTGGCCGACCTCGAGCAGGCGCTCCCCGTCCAGACCGGAGAGTACGCATGACCACCGCCATCGCTGCCCCGACCGTGTCCGGTGCCCCGCACTCTTCGGGCCTGTTGACCAATCTCAAGTGGCTGTTCTCGGACACCATGACCCTGACCCGGCGCAACCTGCTAGCCGTCACTCGGATCCCCGAGGCGCTGTTCTTCTCGACGGTGCAGCCGATCATGTTCGTGCTCCTGTTCCGCTACGTGTTCGGCGGGGCCATCCACCCCAAGGGCACCAGCTACGTCAACTACCTCCTGCCCGGCATCTTCGTACAGACGGTGGCCTTCGGTGCAGTGAGCACCAGCATCGGACTGGCCGAGGACCTCCAGAAGGGCATCATCGAACGGTTCCGGGCACTGCCCATGTCGCGAGGAGCCGTGCTGCTCGGACGGACGACGGCCGACCTCATCCGCAATGTCTTCGTGATCATCATCATGACGGTGGTCGGCCTGCTGGTCGGCTTCCGCCCATCAACCGGGGTCGCCATGTACCTCGCCGGGGTCGCACTCATCCTGCTGTTCGCCTACGCCCTGTCGTGGTTCTTCGCCATCGTCGGCCTGTCCGCCCCGAACTCCGAGACCGCCCAGGTCATGTCGTTCCCGCTGGTGTTTCCGCTCACCTTCGTGTCGGCTGCGTTCGTGCCGGTGGCCTCGATGCCGAGCTGGCTCCAGGGGTTCGCCACCTATCAGCCGTTCAGCGTGGTCATCAGCGCATGCCGCTGCCTGATGATCGGGGCCAAGGCTGCCGGCACCGGCCACCCGACGTCCTTCTGGGTGGTCCAGGCCCTCGCCTGGACCATCGGCCTCCTCATCATCTTCATCCCGCTGGCCATCCGCCGGTACCGCACCCGCACCTGAGGCCCCGCAGAATTCCGGCGGGCCGCGACGGGGCAGAATAGGGGCATGGCAAATTCCTCTTCCTCCCCCGACTCCTTCGGCGCCCGAAGCGACCTCCGGGTGGGCGACGCCACCTACGAGATCTTCCGGATCGGGGCCCTCGCCGACCGGTTCGAGGTGGACCGCCTGCCGTACTCCATCAAGGTCATCCTGGAGAATCTGCTGCGCCACGAGGACGGCCTGGCCGTCACCGCGTCCGACATCGAGGCGGTGGCCGGTTGGGGGGTCAATCCCGAGCGCCACGGGGTAGGCGGCTCCGACTCCGCCGAAATCGCCCTGACCCCGGAGCGGGTGCTCATGCAGGACCTGACCGGGGTGCCCGGGGTGGTGGACCTGGCGGCCATGCGCGACGCCCTGCGCGAACTGGGTGGGGACCCGGCCCAGATCAATCCACTGGTGCCAGTGGAGATGGTGGTCGACCACTCGGTGATCGCGGAAGCCTCGGGGACGGCCACCGCCTACGACGAGAACGTGGACATCGAGTACCACCGCAATATCGAGCGGTACCAGCTCTTGCGCTGGGCCCAACAGGCCTTCGACGGCTTCCGGGTCGTCCCGCCCGGCATGGGCATCTGCCATCAGGTCAACCTCGAGTACCTGTCGCGGGTCGTCTTCGCCACCGAGGACGGGCGCGCCTACTGCGACACCCTGGTGGGCACCGACTCCCACACCACCATGGTCAACGGCCTGGGCGTCCTCGGCTGGGGTGTGGGCGGCATCGAGGCCGAGGCGGCCATGCTCGGGCAGCCCCTGTCGCTGCTCCTCCCCCCGGTGGTGGGCTTCCGCCTGACCGGCGAGCAGCCCACCGGCACCACGGCCACCGACCTGGTGCTCACCATCACCAACGTCCTCCGCAAGGTGGGTGTGGTCGGCAAGTTCGTCGAGTTCTTCGGACCGGGCGTCGCCTCGGTGCCGCTCGCCAACCGGGCCACCATCGGCAACATGTCGCCCGAGTACGGCGCCACCTGCGCCATGTTCCCCATCGACGAGGTCACGCTCGACTACCTGCGCTTCTCGGGTCGCGACGACCACCACGTGGACCTGGTCGAGGCATACGCCAAGGCCCAAGGCATGTTCCTGACCGCCGACAGCCCGGAGCCGGTCTACTCCCAGGTGGTCGAGCTCGACCTGGCCACGGTGGTCCCGAGCATCGCCGGGCCGTCCCGCCCCCAGGACCTGGTAACCCTCGACGCGGCCGCCGTCTCGTTCCGTACCGCGCTCGACCGTGAGCCGAGGGCCCACACCGCTTCCCTCGACGGCAGGGGTGAGGAGGAGATCGCCGACGGCCACGTGGTGGTGGCGGCCATCACCTCGTGCACCAATACTTCCAACCCCCAGGTCATGGTGGCGGCCGGGCTGATGGCCCGCAACGCCGTGGCCAAGGGCCTCACCTCCAAGCCGTGGGTCAAGACCACCCTGGCCCCCGGGTCACGTGTGGTCATGGACTACCTCGACCGGGCCGGGCTGACCGAGCCGCTGGCCGCCATCGGGTTCGACCTTGTCGGCTACGGCTGCACCACCTGTATCGGCAACTCCGGCCCGCTCCTGGCCGGCGTGTCCGAGGCCGTCCAGGCCGGGGATCTGTCGGTCACCTCGGTGCTCTCGGGCAACCGGAACTTCGAGGGCCGGATTCATCCGGACGTCCGGATGAACTACCTGGCGTCCCCGCCGTTGGTCGTCGCCTACGCGCTGGCCGGCACGATGGATCTCGACCTCACGACGGATCCGCTCGGCACCGACCGGGATGGCCGACCGGTGCTGCTGGCCGATCTGTGGCCTACCCCCGACGAGGTCACCGAGGCCATCCGCACCTCCCTCACGTCGGACATGTTCCGTCAGCGCTACGGATCGGTCTTCGAGGGCGACGAGCGGTGGCGGGCCATCGAGACGGCCACCGGCGACACCTTCGCGTGGGACACCTCGTCGACCTACGTGCTGCGCCCCACGTTCCTCCAGGGCCTGTCCATGACGCCGACTCCGGTGTCCGACGTCGAGGGGGCCCGGGTGCTGGCCAAGCTCGGCGACAGCGTGACCACCGACCACATCTCACCGGCCGGGAACATCAAGCCGACCACACCGGCCGGCCACTACCTCCTCGAGCACGGCGTGGCCCAGGTCGACTTCAACTCCTATGGCACTCGACGGGGCAATCACGAGGTGATGGTGCGGGGCACCTTTGCCAACATCCGCCTCCGCAACCAGCTGGCCCCGGGGACCGAGGGCGGGATCACCCTGCACCTGCCCGATGGCGGGGAGACCAGCATCTTCGAGGCCTCCGAGCAGTACCAGGCGGACGGCGTCCCGCTGGTGGTCCTGGCCGGCAAGGAGTACGGGTCGGGTTCGTCGCGGGACTGGGCGGCCAAGGGCACCCGGCTGCTGGGGGTGCGGGCCGTCATCGCCGAGTCCTATGAGCGCATCCACCGGTCGAACCTCATCGGAATGGGCGTGCTGCCACTGCAGTACACGGACGGGCAGAACGCGGACTCGCTGGGCCTGTCCGGCCACGAGGTGTTCTCGATCACGGGAATCGGATCGCTCAACGACGGGGTCAGCCCGAAGACGGTGGCCGTCACGGCCATCGACGGCGACCGCACCGTCGAGTTCGAGGCCCGACTGCGGATCGACACCCCGATGGAGGCCCAGTACTACCGCCACGGAGGGATCCTCCCCTACATGCTTCGGCAGATGGCGGGCTGATCCCGGCCGGTCCCGGAGTCCGATGCCGGTAGGGCGTCCACCTCAGTCCAGCAGGTCCACCAGCTCGACGACCGACTCGACCACCGTCACCCGGGGACGATCGTCCGGCGGGGTCCGCCCGTCGGCGATCCACACCGCGGACATCCCGGCGGCCAGCGCGCCCTCGACGTCCCGCTCCCAGCTGTCCCCCACCATGATCGACGCCTCGGGTGCCGCGCCGAGCCGGTCGAGGAGGCCGAGGAAGACCTCGGGCTCGGGCTTGCCGACGCCGAGCTCGCCCGAGATGATCTCGGCGGCGAAGGTGGCGGCCAGCCCGGCCTGTTCGAGCTTCAGGTGCTGGATGTCCGACGGGCCGTTGGTGATCAGGCCCATCGGATGGCGGGCGCCGACCTCGGCGACAGCATCGTGCATGCCCTCGATGATCGGGTGGCCCCGGCGCTGGGCGTCCTCGAAGCGCTGGGCCGGAATGGCCAGGGCCTCGGGGTCGTCGATGCCGAGGACTGTTCCCACCGCGCTCCACGCCTCGTCCCGGTAGGTGGGCGCCCACTCGACCAAGCCGGCCACCGAGTGGTGGTTGCCCTCGAAGGTCGACCACAGCCCCTCCCACGAGGCGAAGCCCAGCGCCACGCACCGCTCGTAGTCGGGGCCCCGTGTCCACACCGAGCGGACGGCCTCGAGCGCGGGCTGTTCGGCGGCCACCGGGTCGACGTCGGGCAAGGTACCGAGCGCCTCGCGCAGCGACGCCATGGCGTAGGACACCTCAACGATGAGCGTGTCGTCAAGGTCGAAGACGACGGCTCGGGTGGGCATGGGGGCGATGGTAGCAACGGTCGCGCCACCTGCCGTCCGGAGGGGCAGACCGTCGCGACACCGGTCGCACCGTCACGCCAGGCGCGCAGCATGCCAGCGCGGCCGCACTGATGCCCCCCCCCCGTGAGCGACGTCACCATTGGGCCACCGATGCACGCCATTCCACCACTGGATTTGCAGATCCTCGGGGGCAATTACCCGGACAACTCACCGGGCAACTGCGCCCCTTCGTCCCGCCGGCTCAGCCGTTGGCGTTCTCTTGCGCCTTGATGATCTGCGGCAGTGCCGTATCGAGGTCGACGCCGATCTTGGTGTCGAGTTCGATGAACTCGCCGAGGCTGAGCGACTGCTCGAGTCCGAGCGCCAGCGCGGCATCCACATCGGCCACCTTGTCGATGGTGAGGCCACCCGAGCCGTCGCTGTAGGAGTACCAGCAGATACGTTCGGTGCTCGAGTCGGCCGCCGTCTTCTGCTCGAGCTTCCCCCACACGTTCATCAGCCGGTTGAACTGCTCCGGGTTCAGGGGACGGCTCTTCCACGTCGTGATCAGAATCATCGATTGTTCTCCTCGTCCGCACGGTGCACGGTGAATCCCGCCTCAGACACCGTCCCCCACGAGGAACCCAATTGCAACCGACAAGTGCAAGTTCTTGGGATCACTTGCCGGGCGGCGTGGGAGACAGGAGTTGCTGCACCACAGCATCGGTTCGCCCCACCGCGATACGCGCGGCCCCGGTCCGGACCCAACCAGTCCACACTGGCCCGACCCCGTCCTCGCCAGGATCAGGAGGTCGGGCGCGCTCGGATCCGCCGGATGACCTCGTCGACGACGCCGCTGGTCGAGGCCCCACCCCCGAGGTCGAAGGTGCGGATCCCGTCGGCCGCCGCCCCCAGGGTGGCCTCGCGGATCGCCACGGCGGCGTCAGACACCGCGTGACCCTGGACCACCGATGCGTGGTCGAGGGCGGCCGCGCAGGCGAGCAGCATGGCCATCGGGTTGGCCACGTTCTTGCCCAGCAACGACGGTGCCGTGCCGTGGGGCGCCTCGGCCATGGCCACCGTCGGGCGGAGTTCATCGTCGAGGGCCAGGAGGACCGACTCGGCACCGGCGATGGAGCCGAAGAGGGCGAGAACGAGATCGGACAGGCAGTCGCCGTCACGGTTGAGTGCCGGGATGACCAGCGACTGGGCATCGGACTCGGTGAGCAAGCCGGCGTAGGCGGCGTCGATCAGCGTGGGCCGGTAGGGGACGCCCGGGTGGCGGTCGGCGGCCAGGTCCATCTCCTCTTTCAACATCCCCTCGTAGACGGTCGACACCGTCCACTTCGGTCCGCCGTAGACGCAGGCCCCGAGCCCGTCGGCGGCCCGGAAGGAGTACTCGGCCACCGAGCGGCACACCGACCGGTCGATCCGCTCGGTCCGCCACGCCTGCTCGTCCGCCCCGCCTACGGTCCCTGTCCGGCCTTCGTCGGCACCATAGGCATCACCCACGGCCATCCGGACCACCACGATGGGATGGACCACCGGGGCCAGCGGGGAGACGCCCGGTATCCGGCGGCCGGTGCGGACGATGACCGAGCCGCCCACCCCCTCCCGAAGGATCCGGTTGGGCGAGCCGACGTCACCGGTCTCCGGCGGGGTGATGGTGGCGGCCTTCAGTCCGAGGCCGACCGCCACCATGGCCTCGGCCGCCTCGGACACCACGGCGTTCTTCGTCTTCCGCCGGTGTTCCAACGACAGATCGAAGCGGATCAGCTCCAGTGGGATCCCGATGACGGAGGAGTCGAGCACCCGGAGCGCCTCGTCGAGGAGCTCCTGTCCCGTCTCGTCTCCCTCGCAGACCACCAGCTGTGCGTGCTCGGTCATCGCTCCCACAGTCTCACGGATGCCGGGGCCGGGCCAGCGGGCGGGGTCGCGGGCGGACCCACCCTCAGGCGGCCGGCGCCGAGTGATCGACCGCCCACCAACGGCGCAGGGCGATGCCCGTCCAGATGGCCTCGACCACCCCGAACGGCCAGGCCCCCGAGGCGAAGCCGTAGCTCGACGAGAGGGCGCACCCCACGGCGAAGGCCAGGACGAAGCCGTTCCCCCGCCGCTCGAGGGCATACATGGTCATCATGAAGGTCAGGGCAACGACGCCGTAGAGGGTGAGTGCCATAGCCGAATCGTAGGCATCGGTCGGGCCGGCGGTGGCGGGACGGTCAGCCGGCGAGTGGCAGGACGAACCCGGCGATCACGATGAAGTGGAAGACCGCCCCGACGATGGTGCAGGCGTGGAACACCTCGTGGTAGCCGAAGACCCCGGGCACCGGATTCGGCTTCTTGAGCGCGTAGACCACGGCTCCCGCTGAGTAGGCGAGCCCTCCGACCAGCAGCAGTACGAACCCGGTGGGACCGAGGGCCCGGTAGAGCTGGGGCAGGACGGCGACCGCCGCCCAGCCGACGACCACGTAGGGCAGGGCGATGACCCACTTCGGAGCATCCAGCCAGACTTGGCGGAGGGTGATCCCGACGATGGCGCCGATCCACACGATCAGGAGCACCGCGGTCCGGGCCCAACCGGTCAGGGCGATGCCGGCCACCGCGGTGTACGACCCGGCGATGGCGATGAAGATGGTCGAGTGGTCGGCCCGGCGCATCCGCCGGCGACCCACCGGGCCCCAGGTGTGACGGTGGAAGAGCGCGCTCACCCCGAACAGGAGCGAGATGGCGCAGGCGTAGACCAGGCAGATCAGCTTCGACGAGGTGGTCGGCGCGTCCCACACCAGCCACGCCCCGGAGACGAGTGAGACGAAGAAGGCGACCTCGTGCAGGACGCCACGCAGCTTCGGCTTGACCGGTCCCTCGGCCTCCTCGTCATCGATGGGAGCCTGATCGGTGTCGGCGTTCGAGCTCACGCCGACCGTCCACCCGGGTCCCGCACGGCCACATCGACGAACCGGCGAAGGAGGCGGCGTCCGGCGGCCTCGACCCCGGCGATGTCGGCGTCGGTCAGCGTGACCCCGTCGGGCAGCAGGGGACGCCAGGCCGCGGCCAGGCCGGAGTCGACCTCGACGTGGAACTGGAGGCCGTAGGCGCGGGTCCCGACCCGGAACGCCTGGTGGGGGTAGCGCCGGGTGGCAGCCAGGTGAACGGAGCCCTGGGGGAGCCCAAAGGTGTCCCGGTGCCAGTGGACACAGGGCACCGTGGTGCCCGACAGCCCGTGGTACTCGGGCCCGAAGACCGGGTCGCGTCGCCCGCGGTCGGTCAGTTCGACCCGACCGGGACCCACTTCGTCCTCCGCTCCGGTGGTCACATCGGCACCGAGGGACGCGGCCAGCTGCTGTGCTCCGAGGCACACGCCGAGCACCGGCAAGTCACGGTCGACCGCGGCGCGGAGCAGGTCCCGCTCCGGGGCCAGCCACGGGTGGGAGTCGTCGTCTCCGACGCCCATCGGGCCACCCATGACCACCAGGCCGCCGAGGGCGTCGATCGACGGCACGGGATCTCCCCGGTCGAGGCGGACGACCGCCACGTCGACGCCGGCGTCGTCCAGGGCCCCGACGATCGACCCGGGGCCCTCGTGGGCCACGTGCTGGAGGACCGCCCACGGGCGTCCCGCCGGTCGGGGCGGAGCAGGGGCCACTAGGCCGTGTTCACCACGTGGAACGCCTCGGCCAGGCGCCCCTCGGGGAGGCCGGCGGCCAGGGCCGTGCCGCCCATCCAGCCCCGGAGCAGGTCGTCGAGGTGCTCGCCTCCGCCCACCTGGCTCTTGTGGGACTTGAGGGCGGCCAGCTTCTGCCCGTAGACCTCGGTGGCGTCGACGACCCGGTTGGCCCGCTCGGTCGCCATGATCCACATCTCGGGCACAGTGTGCTCTTTCAGACCCTCCTCCAACAACTCGGGGAAGGCGAATGGATTGCGGGAATCGGGGTAGACCGCACAGGCCGCCGCCTCGGCGGTGGCCAGGTGGTCCGGATGGCTGGCGTAGATGCGCTCCCAGTTCCGTTCGGGCGACTGGCACACCACCCGATCGGGGCGCACCAGCCGGATCACCCGGGAGATGGCGGCCCGCAGCTCGAGGCTCGGGGTCACCCGCCCGTCGGCGAACCCGAGGAAGGTCACGTCGGTGACGCCGACCGCACGCGCCGCGGCCAGCTGTTCCTCGCGCCGGATGGCAGCCATCTCGGGCCGGGTGATCGAGTGGTCGGAGCCACCGGCGTCGCCGTCGGTGGCAATGCAGTAGGCCACGTCGATGCCCCGCCCGGTCCACGTGGCCACCGAACCGGCGGCCCCGAAGTCGACGTCGTCGGGATGGGCGGTGACGACCAGGATCCGTTCGACATCATCGGACCCGTCGTCGACGGTCAGTGGCTCAACTCGGTCGGGCACACGGTGCTCCTCGGTGATGGCGGGGACGGCGCCCGAGTGGCCGGGGCCGGCCATCGGAGCCCTCCGGCGCGGGTGGGCTCAGGACTGCTCGGGGGTCCAAGCGACCAGGTCAGCCAGCCGGGGGTCGTTGGAGAACATCTCCACGATCGGCATGCGCAGACCGAGGCGGGTCTGGATCCGCTCGATCTCCAAGACCTGGTTCCACTGGACGAGCGACACGACCAGACCGGCGGAACCGGCACGGGCCGTGCGACCGGAACGGTGCAGGTAGGCCTTGTGGTCCTCCGGCGGGTCGAAGTGGACCACGATGTCGACGGCGTCGATGTGCAGCCCGCGGGCGGCGACGTCGGTGGCCACCAACACGTGGAGTTTGCCCTCGGTGAAGTCCTTCAGAGTGCGCTCCCGATTGGCCTGGCGCAGGTCGCCGTGGATGGCGCCGGCCCGGACGCCCTCTTTGCCCAGCTGCTCGACCAGGCGGTCGCACCCGTGCTTGGTACGCACGAAGACCAGGGCCTTGTCGGCACTGCGGCACACGGCGGCGCACACCTTGACCCGGTCCATCTGATGGACCTCGAGGAAGCGATGCTCCATGGCATCGACGGTGTTGGTGGGCGAGGCCACCTCGTGGAGCACCGGGTCGTTCATGTAGCGACTGACCAACCGGTCGACGGCCCCGTCCAGGGTGGCCGAGAACAGCAGGGTCTGGTGCTCGCGCTCGAGGCGCCGCAGCACCCACTCGACCTGGGGCATGAAGCCCATGTCGGCCATCCGGTCCGCTTCGTCGAGTACCAGGGTCTCGAGATCGGCGACGGACAGCTCGCCCCGGTCGCCGAGGTCGATGAGGCGGCCCGGCGTGGCAATGATCACGTCCACGCCCCGGCGCAGCTTCTTGATCTGGCGCTCGATGTCGGCACCGCCGTAGACGGCGACGGTCTGGAGGCCGGCGGCCTCGGCCAGCGGCTCGAACACTTCGCTCACCTGGACGGCAAGCTCACGGGTGGGGACGAGCACGAGCGCCTTCGGGCGGCCCGGCTCGGTGGATGGCGAGGCCATGGTGCGCTGTAGAAGGGGCACACCGAACGCCAGGGTCTTGCCCGAGCCGGTCTTGGCCTTGCCGCAGACGTCGCGACCGGCCAGCGCGTCCTCGACCGTCATGGCCTGGATGGCGAAGGGTGCGTGGATGCCCTGGGCCTCGAGGGCCCCGACGATGGCGGGGTCCACGCCGAGCTCGGCGAAGGACTTCTGCTGATCGGGTGCCAGTGCGTCGGGATCTGTCCCGACGGCGTTCTCCAGGGCGCGATCCGACGGATCGGTGATGGTGGTCATGGGGTTCAGAAGCTCTCTCTCATCGTTCATCGACGGCCGGAGCCGACCGTCAGCGCCGTGCGAGTCACGGCTGCGTGCGGGCCCGCCTCGGGCCATCATTCAGGCCGATGGAGAAGGCCGGAAGAACAGGATGAGGAAGACCCCGGTGGCGGGCACTCACCCGACCACGACACCCAGTGTACTCAGCAACCCCCGGTTCAGCGGGTCAACGGGACGATGAGCAGGGACGATGGGCGGGCCGTGTCCCGAGGTCGACCCTTGCAATTGTATTAATGTACTAATACATTGGGACGATGAGTCCCGAGCCGACGATCGAGTTCCGGCTCGACCGTGCCTCAGGGGTACCCGCCTACCGGCAGCTCGTCGACCAGGTACGCCAGGCCCTCCAGCTCGGGATCCTCCACCCCGGCGACCAACTCCCCACCGTGCGGGACGTGGTCCGCCAGATCGCCATCAACCCCAATACCGTCCACCGCGCCTACCGCGAGCTCGAGCAGCAAGGGCTGACCGAGGGTCGGCCCGGTAGCGGCACCTTCGTGAAGCGGTCACTCGATGTCGCTCCCGAGCAGCGGGTCGGACTGCAGCGCGCCGTCGAGGCGTGGATCCGCGAAGCCCGGGCGGCCGGGCTGGACGACGAGGGGATCGCCGCGCTGGTGGCGGAGGCAACGCGCACGACGAAGAGGGAGGGTCCACGATGACCGACGCACTGGAGACGACCGGCCTCGGCCGGAAGTACCGGTCGAAGTGGGGACTGCGCGACTGCAGTCTCACTATTCGGGAAGGGTCGATCACCGGCCTCGTCGGCCCGAACGGTGCCGGCAAGTCGACGTTGCTGCGGCTGGCCGCCGGACTGTCCCGTCCCACCGCCGGATCGGTGCGGATCTTCGGTGAGGAGGTCGACCCGAACGGAACGGCCCACCTGGCCCGCATCGGCTACTTCGACCAGGTGCGTCCCTTGTACGGGACCTTCCGGGTCGAAGAGATGCTGACGTTCGGACGGCGGCTCAATGCCTCATGGGACGACGAGGCGGTCCATGGATGGCTGGCCGAGGTCGACATTCCCCTGGATGCCAAGGTGAAGCGACTCTCCCTCGGTCAGCAGGCCCAGGTGGCCCTGGCCGTGTGTCTGGGCAAGCGTCCCGACCTGCTCCTGCTCGATGAACCGGTGGCCGCCCTCGACCCGCTGGCCCGCCGTCAGCTGCTCCAGACCCTGCTCGGCACCGTGGCCGATCGGGGCACCACCGTGTTCCTGTCGTCCCACATCGTCAGCGAGCTGGAGCCGGTCTGCGACGAATTGATCATCTTGTCGGCCGCCAGGGTCCAGACCAGCGGGACCATCGACGGCATGCTGGCCGGGCACCGACTCCTCGTCGGCCCGCGGCTGGAGGTCGACCGGCCCGACGCCGACATCGTGTCGTCGACCTCCACGGGCCGGCAGTCGACGCTGCTGGTCCGGGGCGGGCCTCGGGATCTCGGGGCCGGCTGGCAGGTGCTCGAGCCCACGCTCGAGGAGATCGTCCTCGGGTACCTGGCCAACCCGGGAGCGGGCAACGGCATGGCGACCGCAGCAATCGGGGGCACCGATCCGGAGGTTCCGGCATGACGTGGCTGGCGTTCCGACGTCACCGGACCAACCTCTTGATCCTCCTCGGACTGGCCCTGGGCCTCGGCCTGTGGATGGTCGTCGTGGCGCATGGGTTCGACACCATCCCGTTGAAGTCGGGCCTCGGCCCCGGCGGGAACGTGTACCGATACCGGGACTACTTCCAGGGTTCGGTCCTCCTGCGGCTCCCGTACCAGGCGGACGTGATCCTCTACCTCCTCCTCGCGTTCCCGGCGGTGGCCGGTGCGCTGCTCGGTGCACCGTTGGTGGCAGGGGAGCTCGACGGTGCGACCAACCGGTTGGCCTGGACCCAGGGGATCACCCGGACCCGGTGGCTCGTCACCAAGTGGGCGGTGGTCGGGATCCCGGTCGTCCTGCTCGGCTGGCTCCTCGCCCTGGTCACCCAGTGGTGGTCCCACCACGTCATCGTGGTCGGGATCCCGGTTGGAGTGTTCATGAGCGCCCTCGACTCCGGATTCTCCCGGATCGACCCGCAGGTGTTCTCGACCACCGGGTTGGTGCCGGTCGCCTATACGCTGTTCGCCTTCGCCCTCGGCACGGCCCTGGGCGCCCTGCTGCGGCGCGTGTCGCTGGCCGCCATCGGCACCTTCGTCATCTACGGCGTACTCGCCCTGGTGATGGTGTCCACCGTCCGCCCGGCTCTGGCTCCCCAGACGTTCATCCCAACCCCTTGGCCGACTGAGCACGTCGCCGGTCTCGTGATTCCCGAAGCCCGGGCAGCCTGGTACCTCGACTACGGCTACGAGTTCCTGCCCGGGATCCACCATCCCGGCGGACCATCGGCCGACACCCTCGGCCATGGGTGCGAGGGGGCGCCTGACACGGTCACGTGCTTCGAGCGCCACGGGATCGTCCCCGGAATTTACGTCCAGCCGGATACCAACTACTGGACGCTGCAGTGGCGCGAGTCGCTGATCTACTCCGTCGCCGCCGTCCTGCTACTCCTGGTGTCGCTCGGCTCCGTCCGGCGTTGGCGGGCGTGAGCGGAGCGACGACCCCGATCAGGTGGCCGACGGCTCCCGATAGACCTCGGCGCCCGCTTCGCGGAACTCGGCCGACTTCTCCTTCAGGCCGATCTCCACCGCGGTGGCGAGGTCCATGCCCTTCTGCTCGGCGTAGTCCCGCACGTCCTGACTGATCCGCATGGAGCAGAACTTCGGACCGCACATCGAGCAGAAGTGGGCGGTCTTGGCCGGGGCGGCCGGCAGAGTCTCGTCGTGGTACGAACGCGCCGTCTCGGGGTCCATGGCCAGGTTGAACTGGTCCTCCCACCGGAACTCGAACCGGGCCTTGGACAGGGCGTCGTCCCAGGCCTGGGCGCCCGGGTGGCCCTTGGCCAGGTCGGCGGCGTGGGCGGCGATCTTGTAGGCGATCATCCCCTGCTTCACGTCCTCCAGGTTCGGGAGGCCGAGGTGCTCCTTCGGGGTCACGTAACAGAGCATGGCGGTGCCGGCCATGCCGATGACCGCGGCGCCGATGGCCGAGGTGATGTGGTCGTAGCCGGGCGCCACATCGATGGTCAGCGGGCCGAGCGTGTAGAAGGGCGCGTCGTGGCACACCTCCTTCTGGAGGGTGACGTTCTCCACGATCTTGTGCAGGGGCACGTGGCCCGGGCCCTCGATCATGACCTGCACGTCGTGTCGCCAGGCGATCTCGGTGAGCTCGCCCAGTGTCGACAACTCGGCGAACTGCGCCTCGTCGTTGGCGTCGGCGATCGACCCGGGACGGAGCCCGTCGCCGAGGGAGAACGCCACGTCGTAGGCGGCCATGATCTCGCAGATCTCCTCGAACCGGGTATAGAGGAAGTTCTCGGTGTGGTGGGCCAGACACCAGGCCGCCATGATCGACCCCCCACGGCTGACGATGCCGGTCATCCGCTTGGCCGTCATCGGCACGTAGCGGAGCAACACGCCGGCGTGGATGGTGAAGTAGTCCACCCCCTGTTCGGCCTGCTCGATCAGCGTGTCGCGGTAGAGCTCCCAGGTCAGTTCCTCGGGGGCTCCGTCCACCTTCTCCAGCGCCTGGTAGATCGGCACGGTCCCGATCGGCACGGGCGAGTTCCGCAGGATCCACTCACGGGTGGTGTGGATGTCCGGGCCGGTCGACAGGTCCATGACCGTGTCGGCTCCCCATCGGGCGGCCCAGGTCAGCTTCTGGACCTCCTCCTCGATCGAGGAGGACACGGCGGAGTTGCCGATGTTGGCGTTGACCTTCACCAGGAACTTCGACCCGATGACCATCGGCTCGGACTCGGGGTGATTCACGTTGGCCGGGAGGATGGCCCGCCCGGCGGCGATCTCGGCACGGATGAGTTCGGCGGGGACGCCCTCGCGGGTGGCGACGAACTGCATCTCGGGGGTGATGTCGCCCCGGCGGGCGTAGTGGAGCTGGGTCACCGGGTTGCCGGTCGAACGCAGCGGGCGACGCCCATCGGTCGGGAAGGCGACGGGCCCGTCTCCGTCCCGCCGCACGGCGGCCCGCCCGTCGTCGCGGCGGTTGACCGGTCGGCCGTCGTACTCGGCGACATCGTCCCGGGCGGTGATCCACGGCCGGCGCAGCAGGGGCAGGCCCACGGTCGGGACCGACCCCGGCCCCGACGTGTCGTAGAGGCGCACCGGCTCGTTGGGGGTGTCCCCGTTCCGGGCCGGTGAGTCGGACAGCGCGACCTCGAGGAAGGGGACGCGGACGCCGTCCGCACCGTCCACGTACACCTTGGTGCGGTTGTGGGCCGGCAGGGCGGCGGTGGTGGAGGAGGAGGGGTCGGGTGGTGTCGTCTCGTCGGTCATGGTGGTCCCTTCGAACGGATCGCTGCACGAGTCTCCCACGGTGCCCGCCCTGGTTCATCCGGACTGTGCCATCGTGGGGGCCTGACCACCAGTCAAGCGGTCCCGTCACCGGGCCGCGCGGCCCTCGACCCCGTGGCGGGTCGGGTCCGACGCCGACCGAAAGGAACGACCATGGGAAAGCTCGCCGTCGGGGACAAGGCCCCCGGGTTCACCTTGCCCGACCAGGACGGCAAGCCGGTCTCCCTCGAGGACTTCGCCGGGCAGCAGGTCGTCGTCTACTTCTACCCGAAGGACGACACGCCGGGCTGCACCAAGGAGGCCTGCCAGTTCAACGACAACCTTTCCGCCTTCAAGCGGGCGAAGGTTCCCGTACTCGGGATCTCGGCCGACACCGCGGACAAGCACCAGAAGTTCCGTGAGAAGTACGGCCTGAAGTTCCCACTACTGACCGATGCCGACCACGAGGTGGGTGACGCCTACGGCGCCTGGGGGGAGAAGACCATGTACGGCAAGAAGCTGATCGGGGTCATCCGGTCCACCTTCCTCGTCGACGCCGACGGCACCATCGCCCGACCCTGGTACCACGTGAAGGCCGACGGCCATGCCGCCAAGGTCCTCGAGGAGCTCAAGGAGCTCAAGAGCTGACGGACCACGGTGGGTGGGCCGGCAGCGTCGGAGGCAGGGCCCGACTCAGACCCGCTCCTTTCCCTCGGCCAGGGCGGCAACTGCCTTTGCGATCCGACGCTGGCGGGTCTCCGGTGTCTTGGCCTCGGTGATCGGCGTGACGAACGCCTTGCGCTGACCGGGAGCCAGTCCGTCGAAGAACGCCCGGGCGGGCGGCTTGGCCGCCACGGCCGCCGCGAAGTCGTCGGGCACCGCCACCTCCCGCGTGCCGGACTCGACCTCGACGGTGACGTCCACCACGTCGCCGGCACCGATCCCGGTCAGCGTCCGCCGCTCGGCGCTCACCGGGATCTTGTACTGCCCCCCATCGAGCCGATCGTGGTGGCGAAGGTGGCGCCGTTGATGGTCACCAGGACGGACGGGCGTTTGCCGGCACCCAGCGCCTCGATCACCCCGTCCGGCACGGTGATGCCGGTCGCCGTCTTGCCCGCCTGCTCCACCTCGGCCCGGAAGTCCATGCGGCGATGGTATCCGCGGCGGCTGGCGTCAGACCTGGTGGGCCGGGCACCACCACGAGGTCCGGCCACCCACCGTCGCCCGCTTCAGCGGGCACCCGTCCTTCGGGCACAGGCCCCCGGGGTGACGCACGTCCATGAGGTCACCGAGGTGGGAGCCGCCACGCTCGGCCAGGTCGTCGAGCGTGTGGACCAGATGGCGGTGCAGGCGCCTCACCTCGGCCGGCGTGAGCGACGCGGCCGGGCGCGTCGGGCACAGGCCCGCTCGCCACAGGACCTCGTCGGCGATCAGGTTGCCGATGCCGGCCACCCGCGCCTGGTCGAGCAAACGGGCCTTCAAAGGGGCCGACGACCCGGCCAGGACCCGGGCCAGGCCGGCGGGACCGAGCGAGGCCGCATCGGGCCCGAGCTGGGAGACGTCGGGATCCAGGGTGACGCCCCCGAGCCGCCGCGGGTCGTGGACCACCAACCGGCCGCCGTCGGCGAAGGTGACCGACCACCGGTCCCATTTCGGGTCGTACCTGGTCGAGGAGTAGAGGAGTCGGCCCACGGCGTCGTCGCCATCGACAAGCAGTGATCCGGTCATCCCGAATCGCACGCCGACCACCGGTCCGTCGGCGACGTCGAGGAGCAGGAGCTTGCCGATCCGTCGCGCCCGGGTGAAGTGCCGGCCCACGAGGGTCGAGGACAGCAACGGGCCCGACGCCGCGCCTTTCACGAACCAGGGATCGGGCGACTCGACCGAGGTCACGTCACGATCGAGCGCCCGTTCGGCCAGGGTCCGGTAGCGCTCCACTTCGACCAGTTCGGGCACGGTCCGAGGGTACCCAGGGCCGGGGCGGGCCGGACCCGACCCTTCCGGGGGTGGACGGTAGGGTATCCTCCATGCCGCCCGAGAAGCCGCACTGGACAGAGTTGCTGAACGAGGTCGTGACGTCGGGGCTGTGCACTGGCTGCGCGGCGTGCGTGGTGGCCTGCCCGTACGACGTCCTCTCCTACGACGACACCGGCGGCCGCTACAAGCCGTTCCACATCGATGCCGAGGGCGGACCCGACAGCTGCACCCACGGGGTGAAGGGCTGCACCATGTGCACCCGGGCCTGCCCCCGCTTCCGCCTGTGGGAGACGGAGATCGACACCCATCTCCACGGTCGTGAACGAACCGACGAGGAGGTGGCCGGCATCTCGTCGGACGTCCTGTTGGTCCGGGCCACCGATCCCGAGGTGCACACAGCCGGCCAGGACGGGGGCCTGGTCTCGGCCATGTTGATCTGGGCGCTCGAGCACGATGTCATCGACGCCGCCCTGGTTTCCGACCTCGAAGGGGACGGCTCCACCTGGAAGGCCAAGCCCACAGTGGCCACCACCCGGGAGCAGGTCCTGGGTGCCGCCGGGTCCCGCTACACGTACTCGGCCAACCCCTTGGCGTACCCCCTGGCCATCGAGGCCGGCGCCGAGCGCATCGCCCTGGTCGGCATGGGCTGCCAGGCCTCGGCCCCGCCGGTCATGCAGGCCCGCAAGGCCGGCAAGATCGCCCGCCGGCTGTCGCTGACCATCGGTCTCCTGTGCTCGAAGACGTTCGACGACGCCATATTCCCCGAGCTGTTCGAGGCCAAGTACGGGATCGCCCGGGCTGACATCGCCAAGATGAACATCAAGGGCGTCTTCCAGGTATGGACCAAGGACGGCGGGTTCCACGAGATCCCGCTCAAAGAGGCCCATGCCTGGACCCGTGAGGGTTGCACTTCGTGCCCCGACTTCGCCGCCGAACACGCAGACATCTCGACCGGGGGCATCGGGGCCTTCAACGACTGGACCCTCACCATCGTGCGGACCGAGAAGGGCCGCGACCTGCTGCAGGGGATGATCGACGACGGGGCGGTCGAGACCCGTCCGGGCGACGACGATCCCGGGGCCATCGCCCTTCTCCACCGGTTGGCCAAGGTGAGCCGCAGGCGTTGGCCGGAGACCGCCGTCCCCATGCCCCGCCGGATGCCGGCCGCCACCTGAGCCTGCTGCTCGGACGGCGGCCCGGGGCCGTCACTAGGGACCAATTACCCTCTTACCAGCCGATTGACCCCGACGTAGGGTGGACACTTGCAGGTCGATCGCTTCTTTTCCGCCCTCGGACGATTCGTCGTCCGCTTCCGTTGGCTGGTGGTCGTCGCCTGGATCGTCGGCACCCTCGCGCTGGTCCTCGGGCTCCCCGGGATCTCCAGCGTCGAGAAGAGCAGCAATGCCCAGTTCCTGCCCGCCACGATGCCGAGCGAGCAGGCAGCCCGGCTGTCCGCCCCGTTCCGGTCGGAGACGACGTCCGAAGCCGTCCTGGTCGCCGCCACCACCTCCGGCCGGCTTTCGGGGACTGACATCGCCGCCATCGATCGGGTGGAGGGCGCCGTCGGCGCCATCCCGCAGGTCATCTCCGTCCATGACCAGGGCACCTCGGCTGACGGGCGGGCGCGCCAGGCCGTTATCACCCTTGCCGTTCCCCCGGCTTCGACCGGACCGGTCGCCACCCGGACGATTGCCGAAATCCGGGCTACGTTCGCGGCCGCCGACCTGCCGGTCAACGGACTGGCCGTCCACCTGACCGGGGCGGCCGCCCAGTCCGTTGACCGGCAGAACCAACAGGGGAAGGCCCAGAAGATCACCGAGATCCTGTCGGTGCTGTTCATCCTGCTTCTGTTGCTGTTCACTTTCCGGGCCCTGCTGGCCCCGTTCGTGGCCCTGTTTCCGTCTGCCGTCGCCCTGATCGCCGCCGAGCCGGTGATCGCCGCGTCCACCCACCTCGGGGTGCAGGTCTCCGACCTCACCCCCGTCCTCCTGGTGGTGGTGATGCTCGGGGCCGGCACCGACTACGGGCTCTTCCTCATCTTCCGGTTGCGCGAGGAGATCCGGCGGGGGCTGGCCCCTCATGACGCCGTGGCGTTCTCGTTGGACAAGGTGGGCGAGTCCATCACCTTCTCGGGACTCACCGTGATCGCCGCGTTGTCCACCGTCGTCATCGCCACCTTCGGGCTCTACCAGGGGTTCGGCCCGGCACTGGCCATCGGGATCGCCATGGCCCTGCTCGCCAACCTCACCTTGCTGCCGGCCCTGCTGGCCATCTGTGGCCGGGCCGTCTTCTGGCCCCGGATCCCCGTCGCCGGACAGGTCAAACGGGGCAGGTGGGGAGGGATTGCCGCCCGGGTCGTGGGCCATCCGGTGCGGACCCTGGTCCTCGGGCTCGTCATCCTCGGAGGCCTGTCCCTGGCCATGCTGGCCTACTCCCCCACAGGGTTCGACAACCAGTCGGTCCCCCCGGGTGCCGACTCCGCCCGCGGCCAGGCACTGCTGTCGGCCCACTACCCGATGGCGGTCTCGGATCCGACGAACGTCCTGTTCGCCCTGCCGTCACCGGCGTGGGACCACCCCGAGGTCCTCGCCACCGCGACCCACGGCCTGCGGGCGTCGGGGCAGTTCTCCTCGGTGGCCTCCGCTCTCGACTCGAATGGCGCAGCAGTGCCGGCGGCCGATCTGGCCAGCGCCCACCGCGAATTGGCGGCCTACGGCCCGCCCGAGAACCTGCCGGCGGTTCCGCCGTCCGGCTACACGGGTTCGCTCACCACCTATACCGCCTACAAGGCCTCGTCCCAGTTCATCAGCGCCGACGGCCGCACCTTGCTGTTCCCGACGTCGCTGGCCGCCGGATCCTCGACCAGCACGGTGGCCGCGGCGGCCATCCCCGACGTGCGCCTGGCCGTGGCCTCGGTGGCGCGATCGATCGGGGCCACGTCGTCCGGGGTGGACGGCTACGCATCCCTGGCCGCCGACGTCGGGTCTCTGTCCATGCACGACCTGCTGCGGATCATCCCCATCGTCATGCTGGTGCTCGCCCTACTCCTGGCCGTCGTGCTCCGCAGCCTGATCGCCCCGCTCTACCTGGTGGCGACCGTGGCCCTCTCCTACCTGGCCTCCCTCGGATTCGCGGTGCTGGTCTTCGTGGTCATCGGCGGCCAGGACGGGATCAACTTCGTGCTGCCCTTCTTCATGTTCATCTTCATCATGGCCCTGGGACAGGACTACAACATCCTGGTCATGACCCGGATCCGCGAAGAGGCACACTTCGCCCCGATCCGGATGGCCGTGCGCCACGCCGTAGAGGCGACGGGCACGACCGTCACGTCGGCCGGACTCATCCTGGCCGGGACCTTCGGGGTCCTGACCGTCACCGGGGACACCCAGATCGTGGAGATCGGCGTCGGCCTTGCCGCCGGGATCCTGCTCGACACCTTCTTCGTCCGGACCCTGTTGGTCCCCTCGATCGCCGTTTTGCTCGGCCGGTGGAACTGGTGGCCGTCCACCCTGTCGAAGGAGGACCGCGACCACGGCACCCTGCTCCCCGGTCCCGAGTGGCCCGCGGCGGTCCAAATGCGGGGCCACGGGGCGGTCGAGGGCGCCTGCGAACCGAGTACGGTGAGCGGGCGTGGCCAGCCGACCCAAACCCTCTGAGCGACCCACGGTGGTCCTGCTGGTTCGCCATGGCCGGACACCGACCACTGGCCAGGTGCTTCCCGGGAGGGCCAAGGGGCTCCACCTGTCCGAGGAGGGGCTGGCCCAGGCCGAGGAAGTGGCCGGGCGCATCGGCGCCTTGGCCGACGGCAAGCGTGGCGGCCCGGTGGCCGTCTACGCGTCACCGCTCGAGCGCACCCGGGAGACGGCCCGACCCATCGCCAAGCGGCTGGGTTTGCGGGTCCACTCCGATCGGGGACTACTCGAGTGCGACTTCGGCGAGTGGACCGGCGCCAAGTTGTCCGACCTGGGCAAGAAGCCGGAGTGGGCCACCGTCCAGCGGAACCCGAGCGGGTTCCGCTTCCCCGGCGGCGAGTCGTTCCTCGAGATGCAGACGCGGATGACCGCTGCCATCGCCCGCCTGGCCGCCCACCATCCGGGACAGACCGTGGTGGCCGTGTCCCATGCCGACCCGATCAAGGCTGTCGTGGCCCAGGCGGCGGGCACTCCGCTCGACCTGTTCCAGCGCCTGACAGTGGCCCCGTGCTCGGTGTCGGCCATCGCCTACACCGGTGGCGGGCCGTTCGTGCTGACCGTCAACTCCACCGCCTCGTTACAGGCACTGACCATCGCGTGAGGGGCCTGACCGTGAGGAGCGTCCACCCGTGACCGAGGCCTACGACCTGTCCGCCGAGCGCCTATGCGTCGGCACCGTCGGCCCCGTGGGAAGCCGACTCTTCCTGCTCCAGTGCCGCGAGGGCGACACCCTCTTGACCCTGAAGATGGAGAAGCTCCAGGTGGCGGCCATGGCCGGGACCCTGGCCCAGGTGATCAAGGACGAGCAGCGGCCGGGCCACGTGCCCGACGACCAGCCCTTGGAGGAGCCGGCCGAGCCGGCCTGGGCGGTCGGCACCATCGGAGTCTCGTTCGACGAGGCCGAGGACCGGGTGGTCCTGGTCATCGAAGAGCTCGTCCCCGAAGGGGAGGTGGGCGCCATCGCCCGAGTGACGGTTTCCCGCGAGCAGGCCGCTGCATTCTCGATCCAGGCCACCCGCCTGGTCGAGGCCGGCCGGCCTCCCTGTCCCCTGTGCGGCTCCCCGCTCGATCCCTCCGGACACGAATGCCCGCGGACCAACGGCCACCGTCCACCGGCCGTGTGAGCGGGTGGCGGCCCGGGACCGGTCCGTCACTGGAAGAGGCCGCCGAGCTGTTGGCCACCCGCGAGCTGGTCGTCGAGGGTCGGCTTCCCTGGAGCTCGAATCTGACCTTCCTGGTGACCCTGGAGGGCACCGGCGACACTGCTGACGCCGCCGACGGACGCGGCCCGCTCCAGGCCGTCTACAAACCCCATCAAGGTGAGCAGTCGTTGTGGGACTTTCCCGACGGTCTCTACCGCCGAGAGGTGGCCGCCTTCCAGCTGTCCGAGGCACTGGGGTGGGGACTCGTGCCCCCCACGGTGCTGCGCGACGACGCCCCGTTCGGGCCGGGCTCGGTACAGCTGTTCATCGCCGCCGACTACGAGCGCCACTACTTCACGTTCCTCGAGGACGGGGAGCGGGAGGGAGAGCTCCAGGCGTTCTGTGCCTTCGACGTGGTGGCCAACAACGCCGACCGCAAGAGCGGACACGTCCTGGCGGCAGCTGACGACCGGCTGTGGGGGATCGATCACGGCCTGTGCTTCCACGTCCAGCACAAACTGCGCACCGTCATCTGGGACTATGCCGATGAGGAGGTGCCGCGTTGGATCGTGGATGACCTCGAGCGACTGGTGGCCAACGGCTTGCCCGATGATCTCCTGGCGCTCCTCTCGCCGGCCGAGGCGAAGGCGGTGCTGGATCGGGCGGCCCGGCTGGCGGCCGAGGGGGTCTTCCCCGAGCCCTACGGCGACCGTTCGCCCTATCCCTGGCCACTCGTCTGACCGGACGGGTGGTCCGACCCGAGCAGCCCTCGGCCCCGACGGATTAGGAGTGGCTCCCCGTCCCCCCGACCCCTGGTAGCAGTTGCACGTGCAGTTGGGTCTGCATGGCCGAGGCCACCGCGGCGGCCAGGCGGGCACCGCCCCCCGGGGTGAGGTGGATGCCGTCGGGGGTCCGCACGTTGACCTCCGCACCCGAGGCGTCGGGCAGGAAGGGCGCGAAGGCCCCGTTCTTGTCACCGAGCGACGGCACCGACGACAGGTAGCTGGCGCCGTCGCTCTTGGTCAGGGCCGCCTGGGCCTCGACCAGGCCGTTCAGGTGCTTGAGGGCGGCGTCGAGGCCCGGGTCACGCATGGGCGGCATTCCGACCCACAACACGTGGGCCCCGACCGCGTTGGCCTCGGCGATGAAGGCGGCCACCCGGGCCGAGTAGGCCTCGTCCCACCCGGGCTGGCCGAAGCGGAGGCTGCCATCCTGGGTCACGAGCCCCTGGGGGTCGTTGGCCCCGATCATCACCACCACCAGATTGGGCTGCTGGTTGGTGAGGTCGATCTGCAACTCGGCCGGCCAGTTGAAGTAGTCGGGCCGGCTGAGGCCGGTGTCGATGCGCCCGTCCAGGTAGGTGGTGACGTCGCCGTAGGCGGCGAGCGTGTTGACCAGCGGCTGACCCAGGTCGAGGCCGACCGAGTCACCGACGATCAGCACCTTGAGCGGCGCCGCCGGGGTCGGGTGGTCGTTCAGTGGAGGCAGCGTCGTCGTTGTCGTCGGGGTGCCGCTCTGGCTCGTCGCCGGCGGCGTCGACTTGGGCTTGGGCCGGCGGATGGGAGTGGCCAGCGCCGGTCCCCCACCCGGCGTCCGCCCGAGCGCCCGGTCGGTCGATCCCACCACTGATGACACGCCCAGGGTTCGACTGAGCGCCGCCACCGGCCCGACCACGTCGAGCGAGACGGTCCGGCGGGTGCCGAGGGGCGACACCTGGGCCGAGTGCTGCAGGCTCGGGGCGTCGAAGAGGAACCACAGTCCGAAGCAGACGACCCCGACGACCAGGACCCGGGTCCACGGGACACCGCGAAACGGGAGGCGCTCCCAGAAGGCGTGGTCACCGAAGTCGCCGTGACCGGTGGCACCCGACCGCGCCGGAGCCGGTGGGCGGTAGGCGTCTGGGTCCGACCAGTCGTAGGCCGCGACACCCTCGTCTTGCCCTGGCGTCGTCTGGGGCGGGGTGGTGGGCACCGTCAGAACCGGTAGTAGATGAAGGGGGCGACGCCCTGTGGACCGAGGGTGGTGATGGCCAGGAGCACCAGGCTAAGTATGCCCCCCTGCACCACCGGGCGGCGGTCGGCGAAGACCTTCAGGCCCTTGGACAGCCAATCGTCCGGCAGGTACTGACCGGCGATGCCGCCGACGATGGCGAGCAGGGCCAGCGGGGTGACCAATGGAGCGGAGCCCCAACCGACCACCAACCGGCTCAGCATGGCGAAGGCGGTTCCGAGTGTGTCCGACCGGAAGAACAACCACCCGAGGCAGACCACCTGGAACGTCACGAAGCGCGCCCAGGCCACCCGGCCCCGACCCTCCGGCTCGGCCGGCAGGCCCTGGGCCACCCGCGCCGCCCGGCGGTGGCGCCCGATGATCTGTCCGACCCCGTGGTAGGCGCCCCAGATGACGAAGGTCCAGGAGGCGCCGTGCCACAGGCCGCCGAGCAGCATGGTGACCAGGATGTTCGCCGAGATGCGCCACTCCGACCCGTGATTGCCGCCCAGCGGGATGTAGAGGTAATCGCGCAGCCAGAACGACAGGGTGATGTGCCACCGGCGCCAGAAGTCCTGCAGATCAATCGCCGTGTACGGGCGCTTGAAGTTGACCGGGAAGCGGAAGCCCATCAGCAGGGCCAGGCCGATGGCGATGTCCGTGTAGCCGCTGAAGTCGGCGTAGATCTGGACCGCGTAACCCCAGATGGCGAACAGCACCTCGAGCGCCGAGTGTTGATGGGGGTTGGCGAACACCGGGTCGACCACATAGGCGGACAGATAGGAGGAGAGGACGACCTTCTTGAAAAGGCCGGCCGAGATCAGCCAGAAGGCCTCGACGTAGTGGACGTCGTCGGGGTCGCGCATGCTGCGGATCTGGGGGAGCAGCTCCGTCCCGCGCACGATCGGCCCGGCGATCAGGTGGGGGAAGAAGGCCAAGTAGACGGTCACGTCGATGCCGCGGGCCGGCCGGAGCACGCCCCGGTAGATGTCCACCACGTAGCTGATGGCCATGAAGGTGAAGAACGAGATCCCGACGGGCAGCGTGACCGTCACCAGGGGCAGCGGCCGTCCGAAGCCGAGGGCGTGGGTGACGTTGTCCACGTTCACGGCCACGAATCCGTAGTACTTGAACCACCCGAGCAGGCCGAGGAGGAGGACGAGGGTGATCCACAGCATCACCCGCCGTCGGGTGCCCGTGGCCGGGTGGACGAGGCGCCCCCCGATCGAGGCGATTCCGGTGGAGGCGGCCAGGAGGAAGATGAATCGCCAGTCCCACCACGCGTAGAACACGTAGCTGGCCACCACCATGAACGCCTTCCACGCCCCCGCATAGGGGACGAGCAGCCACTGCACCGTGAAGACCACGGCGAAGAAGATGGCGAAGTCGATGGTGGGAAAGAGCACGTGACCGTCGTTCGGACAGGGGGTGGACGCCGTCGGCCGCCGGGTGGTGGCTTGCTGCGGACACTACCCGGTGGCTCATCCGCTCCCAGTGATGACCGCGACGGGTTTCCGGGGTGCCTCAGCCATCCCGACCGGTCGGCGTCCCGACCCGTCCGACGTCAGCGCCGCGGGGGACGCGTCGCCCATGGGATGGGCGGACGCGCAACGACCCGCGGCCGGGGCCGCAGGTCGTTCCGTCACGTCGTTCGTCCCGGTCCGCCCCCGGGTCGGGGGCGGCCGTGCGGCTCAGCCCCGGGCCTGGAGGGCCTCGATGAGCTTGGGGATGACCTTGTGCACGTCACCCACGATGCCGAGGTCGGCCACCTGGAAGATCGGCGCGTCCTGGTCCTTGTTGATGGCCACGATGTTCTTCGAGTTCTTCATGCCCACCATGTGCTGGGTGGCACCCGAGATCCCGCAGGCCATGTAGACGGTGGGCTTCACCGTCTTGCCGGTCTGGCCGACCTGATGGGAATACGGGACCCACCCTGCGTCGACGATGGCGCGGCTGGCGCCCGCTGCTCCGTGGAGGAGGTCGGCCAGCTGCTCGATGAGGACGTACTGCTCCTTCTCTCCAAGGCCGCGGCCACCGGATACGACCACGGCGGCCTCGTCCAGCTTCGGGCCGGTGCGCTCCTCGACATGGCGGGCCACGATGCGGGCCGCGTTCGACGCCCCGGGGTCGGGGGCGATGGCGGGCACCACGGCGGCGGCTGCGCCGCCCGAGGCCTCGGCCGCGAATGACTTGGCCCGGATGACGAAGATCCCGGGACCCTCGGCGGTGAACTTGGCGGTGAGGATCTCGGCGCCACCGAAGATGGCGTGCTGGCTGGCCAGCCCACCGTCGGTCTCGGTCAGGCCGACCACGTTGGTCAGGACCGGACGGTCGACCTTGACCGACAGGCGGCCGGCGACGTCGCGGCCATCGTAGGTGGCGGGCAGCAGAACGGCGTCAGGGCCGGAGCCGGCGGCGATGGCGGCGGCGATGGCCGCGGCCACCGGTGCGCCGGGGAGGGCGCCACCGAGGTCGCCCACGTCGTGGACCGTGGTGGCACCGAACTCACCGAGCGTGCCGGCCGCAGCGGCGCCGCCGTCCCAGACCACGACTTCGACCGTGTCGGCCAGGGTGCGGGCGTGGCTGACCAGCTCGAGCGAGGTGGTGGTGGGGGCACCGTCGACGATTTCGGCGACGACCCAGATCTTGGCGATAGTCATGTTCGTGTTCTCCTGTACCCGGCCCTAGATGACCTTGAGCTGCTCGAGGAACTCGATCACCCGCAGGTGACCCTCTCCCTCGTCGACGACGAGCTCACCGGCCGCCCGGGACTCGGCCGGGACGACATCGGTGATCTCCTGGCGGGCGCCTGTTGCCCCGACCTGTCCGGCATCGAGGCCGAGGTCGGCGACGGTCAGGTTCTCGACCGGCTTGGACTTGGCCGCCATAATCCCCTTGAACGAGGGGTAGCGCGGCTCGACCACACCGGCGGTCACAGTGACCACGGCCGGCAGTGGGCACTCGACCTCGTCGTAGCCGGCCTCGGTCTGGCGCTCCACCTTGACGGAGCTGCCGGTCACCTCGACCTTCTTGGCGAAGGTCACCGAGGGCAGGCCGAGGAGCTCAGCGATCTGCACCGGGGTGGTTCCGGTGTAGCCGTCGGTGGACTCGGTGGCGGCCAGAATCAGGTCGGGCTCGGCCCGCTTGATGGCGGCGGCCAGCACCTTGGCGGTCCCGAGGGCATCGGTGCCGGCCAGGACCGGGTCGCTGATCAGGATGGCCTTGGCGGCGCCCATGGCGAGTGCGGTGCGAAGGCCCGACACCTCCCCGTTGGGGGCCATCGAGACCAGAGTCACCTCACCCCCACCGGCGGCATCGGCCAGCTGCAGGGCCATCTCGACGCCGTAGGCATCGGAATCGTCCAGGATCAGCTTTCCGTCACGGACAAGGTTCTTCGTCCCCGCATCGAGCGCCGGCGGAGCGGCGGGATCGGGGATCTGCTTTACACAGACGACGACGTTCATGACCGTGCATTGTTGACGAAAACCGACCCTTTCGACCAATCGGGGCCCCACCCCAGGTCAGGAGGCACCCCATGCTCGGCGTCGCGGGGACCCGACGGCCCGGCGGTCAGCCCCGATCGACGGCCCGGCGGTCAGCCCCGATCGACGGCCCGGCGGTCAGCCCCGATCGACGGCCCGGCGGTCAGCCCCGATCGACGGCCCGGCGGGCCATGGCCACGTCATCGGTGATGACCGTGTCCACGCCGGCCGCCAGTACGGCGGCCAGGGTGGCCTCGTCGGCCACCGTCCAGGCGGCCACGGCCAGGCCGGCGGCGTGTGCCGTGGCCACGATCGGCCCGTCGACCAGCCCCACCGGCAGGTGGACGGCGGC
>Ga0209483_1000272_pt1 | contig 47492 bp, 44 predicted proteins | sample NGEPerA_FD_184508 | JGI IMG/M metagenome (GOLD analysis project Ga0209483, IMG submission 184508) | Arctic peat soil microbial communities from the Barrow Environmental Observatory site, Barrow, Alaska, USA - NGEE PermafrostL2-A... | ecosystem: Environmental > Terrestrial > Soil > Wetlands >...
CTCGCCGCGCCAAGCGCGCCCGCGAAATCGTCTACGGCGCCACGATTCCCGAAGACCTCGCCGCGGAGATTCGGACTGCGTATCGACGTCTCCAAGACGAGTACGGCGACGAAGTCAGCCTGGCCGTGCGGTCGTCGGCGACCGCGGAAGACCTTCCAACGGCGAGCTTCGCCGGGCAACAAGAGACCTTCTTGAATGTTCGCGGCGAAGAGAGCCTGCTTGACGCGTGTCGTCGATGCTTCGCCAGTCTGTTCACCGATCGCTCAATCCACTATCGCATCGACCAGGGATTCGACCACTACGAAGTCGCCTTGTCGATCGGGGTCATGAAAATGGTGCGCTCGGACCTGGCGTCGTCCGGCGTGATGTTCTCGCTCGATACCGAATCGGGTTTTCGCGACGTCGTGTTCATTACCGGCGCCTACGGGTTGGGCGAGAACGTCGTCCAGGGCGCCGTCGACCCGGACGAGTTCTACGTCCACAAGCCCACGCTGGCGGTCGGTCATCGCGCCGTCCTGCGTCGCCTGCTCGGCGACAAGGGCGTGAAGATGATTTTCGTCGAGGGCGGGACTAAAACCACGGTGCGCAACATTCCCACGCCGAAGTCCGACCGGGCGCGCTTCTGCCTTAGCGACGCCGAAGTGCTCGAACTCGCCGACAGCGCGGTCGCGATAGAAGCGCACTACGGCCGACCGATGGACATGGAATGGGCCAAGGACGGACTCGACGGGAAACTCTACATCGTCCAGGCTCGGCCCGAAACGGTAGCCTCGCAGCGACAAGCGTCGATCTTCGAGACGTACGTGCTCGACAGCGGTGGCGAAATCATCATTGAAGGGCGATCCGTCGGAGAGAAGATCGCGACGGGGCGCGCGCGCGTCATCGAGAGCGTGGCGCATCTTTCGGAGTTCCGACCGGGCGAAGTCCTGGTCGCTGATTCGACGACTCCGGACTGGGAACCGGTAATGAAGACGGCTGCGGCAATTGTGACCAATCGAGGTGGTCGGACGTGTCACGCGGCCATAATCGCGCGAGAACTTGGAGTACCCGCGGTCGTAGGAACGGGCAACGCGACCGCGACGATCAAGAGCGACGATATGGTTACGGTCTCTTGTGCCGAGGGCGACAGCGGTCGGGTCTATCGCGGCGAGGTGGGTTTCCATATTGATCGCAGTGACGTGGGCGACCTTGCTCGACCCAAGACGAAGATCATGATTAATCTCGGCAATCCTGACCTCGCGTTCAAGACGTCGTTCCTGCCGAACGACGGCGTCGGACTCGCGCGTATGGAATTCATCATCAGTGAATCGATACGAGCTCATCCGATGGCGCTGCTGCACCCCGAGAAGGTGACGGACCCGAAGGTCCGGGCCGAGTTGGCCCAACTGACGAGGAATTACCCCGACGGCGAGCACTTCTTTGTCGAGCGTCTCGCCGAAGGGATCGGCACGATCGCCGCGGCGTTCTGGCCGAAGCCCGTCGTGGTTCGCATGTCGGACTTCAAAACGAACGAGTACGCGAGCCTCCTGGGTGGCAGCGACTTCGAACCAACGGAGAACAACCCGATGATCGGTTTTCGCGGTGCGTCGCGCTACGCCCATCCGGCCTACGAAGAGGGTTTCGCGCTCGAGTGCAAGGCCATGTTGCGCGTGCGCAATGACATGGGCCTCACCAACGTGATCCTCATGCTTCCCTTCGTTCGCCGGATTCCCGAGGCCGAACTGGTCCTGGACCGTATGGCCAAGCACGGGCTGCGTCGTGGTGAGAACGGGCTTCTGGTCTACGCCATGTGCGAAATTCCCAACAACGTCATCCTTATTGACCGCTTCGCGCAATACTTCGACGGCTTCTCCATAGGATCGAACGACCTGACCCAACTCACCCTGGGCGTCGATCGAGACAGTGAGATCGTGGCGTTCGACTATGAAGAGCGTGACGAAGGGGTCATGGAGATGATCCGCCTCGCGGTCGAAGGCTGCCGACGCAATGGCATCCACTCAGGCCTGTGCGGTCAAGCCCCGTCGGACTATCCGGAGGTGGCTGAGTACCTCGTCGAACTGGGCATCGATTCCATGAGTCTGAATCCCGACACGGTCTTGAAGACGACGCGTCAGGTACTCGAGGTCGAAGTTCGTAAGTAATCGTTGACCTCTTGATCCGAGCGCCTGATGGGCGCTCGGATCAAGAGGGTCGACGTGATGGGAATCGTACTGAGGCCCGTTACCAGGCGGTCATCGTGCGCGCCACGCGCAGTAGGGTCTCGGGCACAGGTCGAGCTCCGCTGGACACGACGTTCAACGAAACGATTTCTGCGCTGTTGTCGCCGATCGAAACCAGTGTGGCGAAGCGGTGAGCGTGCACGGCGTCAACGGCGCTTACGCCGCAACGAGTCGCGAGAAGGCGGTCCGAGGCCGTCGGGGGACCGCCCCGTTGGACATGACCGAGCACGGTGAGTCGTGTCTCGTATCCGGTTCGCTGCGCGAGTTCCTTCGAGACCATTGAACCGGCCGAACCGTCGGGTGAGCCGAGAAAGGCACCTCCGAGGGCGCCTTCGGCGACGACGACCACTGACGATGTCGATCCCGCGTCGTGGTGGCGCATGACGGCTTTGGCCAGTTCGTCAAAGTCGGTCGGCAACTCGGGGAGACAGAGCGCGTCAGCCCCTCCCGCGATTCCCGTGCAGACCGCGAGCCATCCGACCGTTCTCCCCATCACTTCGACGACCATGAGTCGGTCGTGGCTCTCGCCGGTCGTCTGGAGTCGGTCGACCGCCTCGACGGCAGTCGCCACGGCGGTATCGAAGCCAATGCAGTGACTGGTGCCCGCGACGTCGTTGTCGATGGTCTTCGCGATGCCGACGATGGGCACACCGAGCTCTGCGAGGCGGTTGGCCGAGTCGAGCGTGCCATCACCGCCGATCACGATGAGTGCGTCGAGTTGGTGTCGCTCGACGGTCTGCATGACCGCGGCGACGCCACCCTCATGCTCGTGGGGGTGAAAGCCAGCGGTGCGAAGAATCGTGCCACCGTTCTGCAAGATGCCCTTGGTGTCGGACGTCGTCAGGGTCGAGGACTCGTCCTCGACGACGCCGCGCCATCCGTGATGGAAGCCAACGAACTCATCGCCGTAGGACGATCCCGCGCGCACCGCGGCGCGAATGGCCGCGTTAAGACCCGCGCAGTCGCCCCCACCGGTCAATAGACCAATCCGCATCGCACTCCTCTCCGAGCCCTCAATCAAGAGTGTCGTGAATGGGGCGCCCGATTACTAGAGGCGAAGGTCCTGGGCGGCGGCCCTTGAAGAAATGAAGGAAAAGTGAGCCCTTGGACCCTAGCGACACCCGATTGGGAGCGGTGAAAATATCGATGGAAGAGAGGACGCGATGAACGACGACTTGGCCGAACGACAAATGCAGAACGTCGAAACCGCGGGCTACCCCGCGTCATGGGAGTTCGACGGGCTCTTGGCCGACGGGGCGGCGGTGCTCGTGCGACCGGTGCGACCGAGTGACGCGACGGCACTGGTGGGACTGCACGTGCATCCCCAACCCGGAGCGCCACCGCAAATCTACGCCACACATCCGGCACTCATGGCCAGCGAGATGGCCCACTTCACGACGGTGGATTACCAAGAGCGCATGGCGTTCGTCGTGCTGGCGGAGGACCGTTTGGTCGCCTTCGCGAGTTTCGATCGTTTGAATGCGCACGAATCAGTCGCCCAGATCGCGTTCGTCGTCGATGAATCGTTTCAGCACCGAGGGATCGCCACGCTACTCTTCGAAAGCTTGGTGGCCTACGCGCACTCAATGGGAGTGGAACAGTTCCGGGCCGAGGTGTTGAAGCAGAACACGCACATGCTCAACATCTTGACGTCAACCGGACTTCGTTCGACCAGTGTCAACCACGAGGGCACGGTGCGCATTGAAATCGATCTGCGCCCGACCGCAAAGTACCGAGCGTTGTGCGATGAGCGTGAGGCCAACGCCGAAGTTGCGAGTACTTCGGCGTTTTTGCGTCCGAGCACCGTCGCCGTGGTGGGGGCGGGACGTACGAGTGGCAGCGCCGGTCATGAGGTCGTGCGGTCGATTCTCGCCGGCGACTTCTCGGGGACCGTCTATCCGGTGAATCCCTCGGCTCGTTCAATATGCGGCGTGAAGGCTTTCGCGACGCTTTCTTTGATCCCCGAACCCATCGATCTCGCCATCATCGCGATACCGGCCGATCGTGTCGCCGGCGTCATCGAAGAGGCCGCCGCTCTTGGCGTGCGGGCCGTGACCGTCATCACCGCTGGCTTCGCCGAAACGGGTCGTTCGGGAGCGCTCGCCGAGACCGAGTTGCTCAAGGTTGCACGGCGACACGGGATGCGCATCGTCGGACCCAACTGCCTCGGTCTCGTGAACACGGACCCACAAGTTCGGATGAACGCCACGTTCACTGGACTTGACCCGCTGCCGGGTCGTCTCGCGCTCGTGTCTCAGTCGGGTGCCGTGGGCATCGTGCTCGCCGAGCAGGCCAGCGCCGCCGGGCTGGGACTTTCGAGTTTCGTCTCGGTGGGTAACAAGCTCGACGTGAGTTCGAACGACCTCCTGTGTTATTTCGAACGCGACGAGCGGACCTCGGTGATCGCGCTCTACCTGGAGTCGCTCGGCAATCCTCGCAAGTTCGCGCGAATCGCGCGCCGCGTCGGCGCGCACAAGCCGATCGTGGCGCTCAAGGCCGGCCGGACTACGGCGGGTGTTCGCGGTGCTCGCTCGCACACGGCGGCCGCGGCGTCGCCCGACATCACGGTGACTGCCTTGTTGCAGAGTGCCGGGGTGATCAAGGTCGATCGCTTCGAGGAGTTGTTGGACGTGTCGGAGATCTTGTTGACGGGGCGACTACCTATGGGCCGACGTGTCGCGCTCGTGGGGAACTCCGGCGGTCCGTTGATACTCGCCGCGGACGCATGTGAGGCCGGCGGTCTCATGGTGCCGGAGTTGGATGAGGCGACCAAGACTCAATTGAAGGCCACCCTCGTCCCCGCGGGCGCCGTCGCGAATCCGGTCGACCTCACCGCTGACGGTACGGCCGCGAGTTTGGAAACGGTACTCGGGATCGTCCTCGACGATCCCGCGATCGACGCCGTGATCGTGGTGGTCACCGAAGTGACCGCCTTGAGCACGCGCGACGCGCGAACGGCGGTCGCTCGGGTAGCCCAGGGGCACGACAAGCCAATCGTTGCCTGTCTTTTGGGCGCGGCGCCCGCGCGCGTGTCCGAGGGCGCCTCGTTGGTCGGCGAGCTCCTTTCGCCCGAACGCGCCGCGGCAGCGTTGAACCACGTCTGTCGTTACGCCGAGTGGCGACGCAACGATTGCCCCTCGGGCGATGACGTCGGACAGCTCGCGGTCGAACCTTCGGTACGGTCCATCGTGGCGTCTCGACTCGCGAGCAACCCGGAGGGCGGCTGGCTCGAACTCGAAGACGCGGCTGAACTGCTCCAGGCGTGCGGGGTACCGGTGTTGGCCACTCGAGCCGCGACCAGTGCCGACGAGGCCGTCGCGGTCGCCGAGTCGATCGGCTTCCCCGTCGTGTTGAAGGCGCGTTCGGGTTCACTCGTTCACAAATCTGACGTCGGCGGCGTTGTCCTAGAGCTTGAGAGTGCTGAGGCCGTCCGCGAGGCGTACCTGTCGATGTCGAATCGGCTGGGTGAGCACATGGGCGGTGCCGTGCTCCAACCAATGACCCCCTCCGGAGTTGAGGCGATTATCGGGCTCGCTGTCGATCCCGACTTCGGCCCCATCGTGATGGCGGGACTGGGCGGCGTGATGACCGATCTGCTCGGGGATCACGCATTTGCCGTTCCACCATTCAATCCCGGGACCGCTGAGTCCATGATCCATTCGCTGCGTGCCGCCGCGCTGCTTGACGGTTATCGTGGTTCGCCCAAGGTCGACCGGGACGCCCTGATCGCGGTGCTCGAGTCGATAGCGAAAGTCGCGGAACTGGTTCCTGAATTAGTCGAACTCGACCTGAACCCGGTGGTGGTCACCGCGAGCGGCGCGCTCGTGGTTGACTGCAAGGCGCGATTGGCCCCCGGTCGCAACGGTCCGGGACCGTTGTTCCGTGCGATGCGTTCGACGGCTCGGGATTGACCGGATTGAACGTCGCTTCACTCACCGCAACGTGAAACTACGACGCCCGTCGTTGTCGCGTCGCGCAGGCTCGTCAATGGCAGAGCGCCGAATGACGCCGTATTGCGAGCGTCGGGTCCTCATCGTGCGCCGGCCTAGTGAAGGCCTTAAATTTGCTCGGGCACCATTTCTATTGCGCCGCAGGGGCATTCGCTCACGCATATCCCGCAGCCCTTACAGAAGTCGTAGTTGAACTCGTAGTGCTGTGGTCCGCCGAGTTTGATGACGGCGTTGTCGGGACAGACGCCGTAGCAGTTGTCACACTCGAAGCAGTTCCCACACGATAGACAGCGACGGGCTTCGAAAAGCGCGTTGTCTTCCGTGAGGCCGCCGACGATCTCCGCAAAGTTGTTCTGGCGTCGCGCGATCTCAAGTTCTGGTCGCCGAGTGCGCTCGGCGTCCGAGTAGTACCAGGTGTTGAGGCGTTCGAACGTCGCGAGTTCGTGCCGCGGCGCGTCGACGACGTCGTGACCCGCGAGGTAGGCGTCGATGCCGCGTGCGGCGCGCTTGCCATGACCGATGGCAATCGTCGCCGTTCGTTCCGAGGGCACCGCGTCGCCGCCGGCGAAGACTCCGTCGCTCGTCGCCCTCATCGAGGTCGAGACGCCCACGACGCCGTCGTCAATCGCGATGTCCGCCACGTGATCCAAGAGTGAGAGGTCGCTGTCCTGGCCCAGCGCGAGTACGACGGCGTCCGTGCCCAGCTCTTCGAACTCGCCCGTAGGTTCTGGGAATCCTTCGTCGTTGAGACGCATCTTCTCGATAGTCAGGTGGTCACCTTCGAAATTGCTGATGGTCGAGAGCCATCGAACGGTGATGCCCTCTTTGAGCGCTTCTTCGAGTTCCACGTCATTTGCGGGCATCTGTTCGCGACTCCGTCGATAGACGATGACCGCGTCACTCGCGTCGAGACGCCGAGCCGTGCGCGCGGCGTCCAACGCCGTGTCGCCGCCGCCGTAGACCACGACGCGTCGCCCGAGCTGGGGTGGATCGTCGTCGGCGACGCGGTGCAGATACGAGACGGCATCGAGAATCCGCGCGGAGTCGCCCGACGGTATCGCCACTCGTCGGGCCAATTGGGCGCCGACGCCCAGGTAGACGGCGTCGAAGCCACCCTCGCGACGCTCACGTTCGATGTCGTGCACGGTGTGATTGAGTTGCACGTCCATGCCGAGGTCGACGATGCGGTTGATCTCAGCGTCGAGTACGTCTCGAGGAAGTCGGTAGGCGGGGATGCCGTAGCGCATCATGCCGCCGAGTTTCTCGCTGGCGTCCACGAGATGGACCTGGTGTCCGCGTTGTCGCAGGTGGTAGGCGACACTCAGGCCCGACGGGCCCGCGCCTACGACGAGGACGCGCTTGTTCGTGTCGACGCCGGGTGAAGGTAGAGACCAACCGCGTTCGATTGCGAGATCGCCGAGAAAGCGTTCGATGGCGTTGATTCCCACGGCCTCGTCCACTTGGGCGCGGTTGCACGCGCTTTCACACGGGTGATAACAGATGCGACCCATGACGGCGGGAAAAGGATTGTCCACGACGAGTTGACGCCACGCGGTCTCGTAGGCTCCGGACTCGGCGTGGTAGAGCCACGCCTGGACGTTCTCCCCGGCGGGGCACTCGTTGTTGCACGGGGGGAGTCGATCGACGTACACCGGCCGTTCGACGCGCCACGATCCGGTTCGATTCGCGTGACTCGAACCGACTTCGAGGGTTATCGCGAACGGCAGATTTGTCATGAGAACACCTCTACGGTCTCTTCCGAGAGCGCCTCATCAGCCAAGAGGCCGTAGCGCGCGATGTTCTGATCGGCCATTCCTTGGATTCGAGCGACGATGTCGGGTCGTCCGGACCCCGAGAAGAGATGGCGAAAACGCGTCTGGATCGAGAGATACGATTCGACGCTCGTTCGATGGCGGATCTTCGAGACGCCGGTCACGACGCCGTTCTCGGCTTCGAACACGGGAAAGAGACCGGTCTCCTTGGCGAGCCGGGCGACCTTGATCGTGTCGCACGAGGCCGATCCCCAACCGAGGGGGCACGGCACGAGAATGTGCAAGTAGCGCGCGCCGTGCAGTTGCATCGCTCGTTGCACCTTGTTCTCGAGATCGTGCAGGTCCGCCACCGTCGCGGTCGCGACGTAAGAGATGCCGTGGGCCATGGCCAGGCGCGGCATGTCCTTCCCCTGACCGAAGACGTTGCCCGGATCGGGTCCGACCGCTTCGGTGGTCGCGGTACGCGCCGCGGGCGGCGTGGCGCCCGAACGCTGCACGCCCGTGTTCATGTACGCCTCATTGTCATAACAGATGAAGAGCACGTCGTCATTGCGTTCAAACATGCCCGAGAGGCACCCGAAGCCGATGTCGACCGTTCCTCCGTCGCCGGCCTGGGCCACGACGCGAACGTCGTTCATGCCCTTCACCTTCATGGCCGCCGCGACACCCGTGGCGACGGCCGGTGCGTTCCCGAACAGGGAATGGAGCCAGGCGATGCGCCACGACGTCTCGGGGTAGGGGGTCGAGAAGACCTCGAGACATCCCGTGGCATTCACCGCGATGAGTTGGCCGCCCGTGGCTCGCATGGCCGCGTCGAGCGCGTAGCGAGCGCCGAGCGCCTCACCACATCCCTGGCACGCTCGGTGGCCGGAATCGAGCGAATCCGAGCGTTGCGGGTCCGACTGGACGGTGCGATCAACGTCTTCGAGCAGCCGATTGCCTACGGCGAAGCTACCGACTTGGTAGAAGTGGACAGGTCGTCGCGTCATGATGTTCAACCGATCCTGGATGCGACGGCGCCGAGATCCGAGAGGACGTTCTCGGCGGAAGGACCCGAGCGACGCTGGTTTCCAATGCGGGCCCGCTCGGACTCGACGATGTCGAGGTCGAGGTCCAAGAAGGTGACGGAACCTAAGTGACCCCGCACCGCGTCATCGAGAATGGTTTCGATGCCGTGCTGAGTGATCGCCCGACCACCGAGTCCCGCGACGACGGAGTGCAGGCAAAGTGAAGCGTCGTGTGTCGCCGAAGCGACGTCGGCCGCGAGCACGCCGCCGTATCCGACACTGAAGGCCTTTTCGATGACGACCACCCTCTGGGCGTTCGCCAGCGCCCGTCGGACCTCGTCAAAGGGGAACGGTCGAAAGGTGGTGATGCCGACGACGCCGACCTGGTCGCCCAGTGCTCGTCGTTGATCGACGGCGTCTTTGATCGTGCCAAGGACGGAGCCCAACGCGACGACGATGGTGGTCGCGTCGTCCGTTTCATACGAATGGATCAGTCCGCCGCTCGGGCGACCGAACGCCGAAGCGAACTGCGACGCGAGCGCGGGGATCAGTTCAAGGGCGTCGAGTTGGCGCAGGTGTGACAGGTACCGGACTTCGGTGAAGGCTTCCGGTCCGACCATCGCGCCGATCGAGATCGGGTGCGCCGGGTCGAGTACTTGTCGCGGCTCGTAGCTCGGCAAGAAGGCGTCGACGTCGCGTTGTTCGGGCACATCGATGCCTTCAACGGCGTGGGTGAGGATGAAGCCGTCCATGCAGACCATGACCGGTACGGAGAGTTCTTCGGCAAGGCGGAAGGCGAGGACGTGCAGGTCGGCGGCTTCCTGATTCGTCTCGGCGAAGAGTTGAATCCATCCGGCATCGCGTGCAGCCATCGCATCGCTGTGATCGTTCCAAATATTGATCGGCGCACCGATCGCTCGGTTGGCCAGTGTCATCACGATCGGCAGCCCGAGGCCGGCGGCGTTGTAGACCGCCTCCATCATGAACAACAGGCCCTGGCTCGCCGTTGCGGTGTAGGCCCTCGCCCCGGCGGCGGACGCGCCGATAGAAACCGACATCGCCGCGAATTCGGACTCGACGTTGATGAACTCGCACGGCGAGAGCGTGCCCGCCTTCACCATGACGCCAATCGCCTCGATGATGTGCGTCTGGGGTGAGATCGGATAGGCGCAGACCACTTCTGGCCGACAGCGCGCCACTGTTTCGGCGACTGCCCTCGACCCTTCAATTTGTCGCAGCACGGTCGAACTCCTGTTCTGCCTTTACCACGAGTTGGTAGGCGGCCGTGGCGGCGGCGACGTTTCGTTCTCCCGTTGCGCCAATGAAACGTTCGCGAATCGCGGTCGCAATCGACTCGAGCGTGACTTGTGAGGTGAGCGCGGCAAAACCGCCGAGCAGCACAGCGTTGGGGAGGGGACGCCCGAGATGCTCCAGGGCGAGTTCGGTCGCCGGACAGGTAAGGACGCGTTCGCGGTGGAACGTGCTTAGGTAGTCACCGAGACCGAGTTCGTCAAGACTCTTCGAGGTATTGATCAACACGTAGCCTTCGTTCGAGAGTCCGGCGAAGACATCGACCTGGTGAATCAGCGTCACGTCTTGAATGATAAGGGCATCGGGATTGATTACGGGCTCTCGACTACGGATTGGTCGATCATCAATGCGACAGAACGAGACGACTGGTGCGCCCGTACGTTCTGAGCCAAAACTTGGGAACGCTTGGGAGAACTTTCCTTCATCGAACGCGGCAACGGAGAGCATTTCCGCTGCGGTGACGACACCTTGCCCTCCACGTCCGTGGAAGCGGATCTGGAACACGAGTCCGGCCTCCTCTAGCCGTGCTCGGTGGAGCCGACCAACGAGGTCAGGTCCGCCAAGCGACTCGAGTAGCCCGTCTCGTTGTCATACCATCCGAGGACCTTCACCAGGTTGCCCTGAGCCATGGTGAGGCCGGAATCGAAGATGCACGAGGCGGAGGAGTTGACGATGTCACTCGATACCAGTGGCTCGTTCGAGTATTCGAGCAGTCCCGCCAGTCGTCCCGCGCCAGCAGCGCTGCGATACGCGTCATTGATCTGCGCGATGCTCGGCGTCGCGCGCACCGTGGCGACCAAGTCGGTGATCGACACGTCGGGGATGGGAACGCGTAGAGCGAGACCGTCGAGGTGTCCCGCCACGCTGGGCATCACGAGTCCCGTGGCCCTCGCGGCGCCGGTCGTCGTCGGGACGATGTTGATGGCCGCTCCGCGGGCGCGGCGAGGATCCTTGTGGAGCGCGTCGACCAGGCTCTGGTCGTCGGTGTAGGCGTGCACCGTCGTCATGAGGCCGTTTTCGATGCCGAAGGCCTCGTCGAGCACCTTCACGAGGGGCGCCAGGCAGTTCGTCGTGCACGAAGCGTTCGAGATGATGAAGTGCTTGTCCGGGTCGAACTGGTCCTCATTAATCCCCATGACGAACGTGGCGTCGGGGTCCTGGGCCGGGGCCGAGATCACCACGCGGGTGGCGCCCGCCTCGAGGTGTTCCGTGGCCTTTTCGCGCTTGGTGTACTTGCCCGTCGATTCGACGACGACGTCAATGCCCAAGTCGTCCCACGGCAGGGCCTTCGCGTGGGGCTCGGCAAGCATCTGGACGCGGCGTTCGCCAACCAGCATCACTTGATCATCGATGCGCACGGGATCTGGGAATCGCCCGTGTACGGAATCTCGAGCGAAGAGTCGAGCGAGTGCCTCAGGCGCGCCAAGATCATTGATTGCCACGACTTCGAGTTCGGGGTGGAAAGAAAGTGCCGCTCGAAGGAGCGACCGTCCCGTGCGCCCGAAGCCGTTGATTGCTATGCGAATCGTCACCTTGGACTCCTTTGTTCGACATTAAATTGCCATCTCGTATCGAACTTATCTTGGTTCCGCCGGGAACCGCTGATGTAGGGCCAAATGTCACTAGTTCACGCGTTGAATCGCGTTATATATCAAGGGAAAGCGACGTTAGCGTCCCGGCAACGGCGCTACTCAGGGGTGCCGGTCGGCCAATCGTTCGAAGTGAGTGACTGTGAGACCTAGAGGTCGCGGGCGACGAACTGAGACTGCACGGCGTCAAGGCGATTGATCAGGTCGTCACGGCGTAAGAGTCCGCCCTGCGTCCCGTACTGGCTCGACGTGGTTGCGGCATTCACGGGTGGCCAGCGCAATGCCTCGCGTAACGGCAGGCCGCTGACGAATGCGGCGACCATGGTCGAGGCGAACGCGTCACCGGCTCCCGTTTGGTCAATCAGAGGAACAGTGTCAACGTAGGGATTGATTTGCAGTCGCTCAGTGTCGTTCGCCGCAATGGCGCCCCCGCTTTCGTCGAAGACCACGACGTTGCGCGCCTTGAGCTTCAAGAGTTCATCCAGCACACGGCCCGATTCGCTCGACGAGATGCCGGTTATCACGTTGGCCGCAGTACGGCTGCAGAGGAGCAATTCTGCTCTGGCGTACAGTCGGGCCAGACGTTCGGTCCCCGCCTCCAATTGGAATGTGCCGGGCTGGAACGCCAGTCGGACGTTCGAGAAGTGGTCCAGCCAGTCGGCGAGCTCGTCTTGGTAAGCCAGCGCGTCGGGCCCGAGGGAGTTGATGTAGAGCCAGGTCGGAACTTCGAAGTCCCGAAACCCTTTCCAGTGGTAGTTGAAATCGGCGTGTCGCACGAGGATCGTGCGCTCAGTGCCGAAGGTGAGGACGAAGTTTCGAACGGTGTGACTTGGTGAATCGACGTGAATGAGGCTCGTGTCAACGTCTTCGCTCCGCATCGCACTCAAAATATCCAGCCCTATTTGGTCATGAGCCAGGAAGCTGGCGAGGCCGACCCGCAGTCCGAGCCGAGACATCGCCACCGCCGCGTTGGCCGCACTCCCGCCAGTGGCTGGGAGGGAACCTTCTTTGAGGATCAACTTCGCGCCGAGCGGGATCTCGAGCCATCGCCCGTCGTCGTCATCACGCACGTGCACCAACCCTTCGGGAAGTTGGATGAACTCGTCTGTGACGACGTCACCGAGACTGACCACATCGAAATTTTGTGCGCTGGTTACGAATCCCATTGTTATTCTCCGCGCCCGTGTTGTGGAGTGACCATTGGTGCGCGGTCGTCGCAGGAACGACATCGAGGCGCGCCTTCGAAGCACTTCACCAGATCGTGTTCGAATCCATGGGCTGAACACACTGGTTCGACAAGCGAGAGCATTCGCGTCAGTTTAGGTCGAGAGGCTGGAGGTGACTTCGGGTGACGTCTACGCGACCACGAACGGTGACCGACGACGCCTGCGGTAGCGATTCGTCGGAGGTCCTGTTCGGTTCAAATTCGATAGGCGTCACAATCCTGAGTCTGTCATGTCACTTCACAGCGCGACTCAGAATTGAACCATCGGCGCTGCACCTCTTTGGAGGTTCAAGAAGTCACGCTGTCGCTGCGATGGGGCAGTACCCAATTGGGGCGCGCGAAGTGACAGGTGTAGCCGTTGGGGTACTGCTCTAGGTAGTCCTGATGTTCCGGCTCGGCTTCCCAGAAAGGGCCCGCCGGACTGACCTCGCTGACGACCTTGCCCGGCCAGAGTCCCGAGGCATTGACGTCGGCGATCACGTCGTCGGCGATCTGACGCTGATCATCGTTCACGTAGAAGATCGCCGAACGATAACTCGTGCCGGCGTCGTTGCCCTGTCGATCCATCGTGGTCGGGTCGTGAATCTGGAAGAAGAACGCGAGGATGTCGCGGTATGAGATCACCGTTGGGTCGAAAATGATCTCGATGGCTTCGGCGTGACCTTCGTGGTGTCGATACGTCGCGTTCTCGACGTTGCCACCGGTGTAGCCCACGCGCGTCGAGACGACACCCGGACGCTTGCGAATGAGGTCCTGCATTCCCCAGAAGCAGCCGCCGGCGAGTACCGCGGTCTCAGTTTCAATGGTCATTGTGACGCCCCCTCTTTCGGTGTGGCTTTGTCGAAGAGATGCTTGTAGTCGCCGTAGCCCGAGGTATCGAGTTCGTCGTACGGGATGAATCGTAACGCCGCGGAATTGATGCAGTAGCGAAGACCGCCCTCTTCTTTGGGACCGTCGTCAAAGACGTGGCCGAGGTGACTGTCACCGTTCGCGGAACGCGCTTCGATCCTCGTCATGCCAAAACTGCGATCCTTGTGCTCGACGACGTTCTCGGCATTAACCGGGGCCGTGAAGCTCGGCCATCCGCAGCCGCTGTCAAACTTCTTGGTCGAGGTGAAGAGTGGTTCGCCAGAAACGATGTCGACGTACAGCCCTGCTTCGTGGTGGTCCCAGAATTCATTTCGAAAGGCCGGTTCGGTGGCGCTCTCTTGCGTGACGGAATATTGGTGAGGTGTCAATCGTGCGATTGCTTCCTGGTCCTTGACGTACTTTTCGCTCATCGCTACTCCTTCGCTCGCGACACATAATGGTGTCTCACGGATTGCCTCCATAACGGTACCGGGGAGAGCAGTCTTCGTTACAACACTCCTCCCGATTGGGAGGAGTGTTGCGCGAAATTGGAATCACTTTCAAAGGTGGAACACCGAGAGGTTGTCCAATGGGCTATTCGATCATCGCCAGCGAGATCATCTCCGCGGCCGTTTCTTCGGCGTTCGAGGCGACGTTGTGCGTGGGTCGAATGGCGAAGTAGGCGACGAGGAGTGCCACGGTGATGATGCCCGCGCCCGTCAGAAGGGCGTCCGAGCGCCCGTGGGCGGCGGCGATGCTGGAGAGGGCCGCGACACCGACCGCGGCGCCGGTCTGTTGCATGGTCTGGAGCATTCCCGAAGCGGCGCCGGCGTCCGCGCGGGGGACTCCCTGGAGAATCGTGACGCTGAGCGGCAAGAAGCACGATCCCGCGCCGATGCCGAAGAGCGCGAGCGGTCCGAACAGGCTCTCGAAATAGCCCTCGGACGGCGTCGCCCTGGAGATCCAGAGCGTTGCTACGCCGAGCGTGAAGAGACCGAAGAGCAGGATCGGTCGAGCGCCGATCCGACTGACGAGTCGCGGCGTGATGCGAGAACTCGTGAAGATCAGACCCGTCATCGGCAGGAAGGCGAATCCCGCATCAATCGCGCTGAAGTGCAGGTCGCTCTCGAGGTACTGGCTAATGAAGAAGAAGACACCGTACATGACCGCCGGCACCAGCATCATCGTGAAGTACGCCGGGCCACGAAGGCGATCGGTCAGCAGTCGCATGGGCAACAGCGGCTGAGAACGTCGCTTCTCCACGTGCACGAATGACACGAGCAACCCACCACACTGAGGGCGAACGAGTCGAGAGTGACCGTGCGGCTGCCGTGTTCGGCGAGCCGGATGAAACCGTAAATAAGGCTCCCAAGACCGCCAGTTACGAGCGCCGCGCCGGCGACGTCGAGACGACCGCCGTTACGCGGTGGTTCCGGCACGAAGCGTGGGGCCAAGAGGATGATCGCGATGCCGATGGGAACGTTGATGAACATGACCCAGCGCCACGAAACCCACGAGGTCAAGGCGCCACCCAGTATGAGACCGAGGGATCCACCGCCGGCGGACACCGCGGTGAAGATGCCCAAGGCCTTGTTGCGGGCGGGACCTTCCTCGAATGTGGCACTAATCAGACTCAAGGTGCTGGGGGCCGCCAGCGCGGCACCGACTCCTTGGACCGCACGGGTGAGGAGCAACATCGTCGACGTCGTCGCCATCCCACCGAGCAACGAGGCCGTCGCGAAGATAGTGAGACCGATGATGAGCATTCGACGACGACCGAAGACGTCGCCCGCCCGACCGCCGAGAAGCAACAGTCCTCCGAAAGCCAAGCTGTAGGCGTCGATGACCCACGAGAGACCGGCCGAACTGAAGTGCAGCGAGTGCTTGATCGGAACGAGAGCGATGTTGACGACGGTGGCGTCGAGCACGACCATCAGTTGACAGGTAACAATGATGGCTAAGGCGATAGTTGAGGCTCGTTTTTGGGCGTGAGAGGTCAGAGGCACGGTGGCTCCTTTTTTGGAATAGAGGCTTAAAACTCCGGAATATCGGTCATCGAACAACCTCGTTACCCGAAGGCGTTGCTTTTGGTCTCCGGAGGACTTAACATGAGGGTGCCTCCACATACTATACGGAGGTTGCCTCCGGTTGCAAGTATTTCGTGAAAAACGTCGGGGCAGTCCTTTTAGAGGGAGCGGCGATGAGCGAAACAGTGGTGAAGAAGGGTCCTCGCCGGGCAGACGCTCAACACAACTACGACGTGATCCTGGCGGCCGCTCGCGTCGCCATCACAGAACGCGGTGGCGACATCGTTCTGGAGGACATTGCCCGTCACGCCGGCGTCGGGATTGGGACGCTCTACCGTCATTTCCCCACTCGTCAAGCACTGCTCGAAGCCGCGTTCCTCGACGAAGCTCTTGAACTTCGTCAGCGCGCCGAAGAGATGAAATCCGCTCCGGCCACGCTCGACGCATTGATCGATTGGCTGCGCCTGCAAATGGACTTTGGCGCACACGGACGAAGCATGGGCGCCGCAGTGATGAACGCGAAGCACACGGAAGGCACCGAGATTCAAATTGCGTGCGTCGACATGCGAGAGGCTGGCGCCGTTCTCTTGCGACGCGCGCAGGACGCCGGTGAAGTACGACCGGATGTGGAGATCGTCGACCTACTTCGATTGATGCACGGCATCGTCATCGCGAACGAACAGGCGCCCGATCAGTCGCGTGTCAATCCGATGTTCGACGTCGTTATCGCGGGCATTCGAGCCTGAGCTAGTCCTCGCGTTGGGTCGGTGCGAGTTCGACAAAAGAAATCGTGCGATCAGTCATTGTTTGATAGTCGCCCCATCCGCCATAGTGATTCACGAGTTCGTTCCAGCGGGCCGGTTCATCCGTTGAGGGAACTGCTCGTGCTCGTGCCGCAAATTTATTCGCGCCCACCTGCACGGAGACTTCGCGATTCTGACGTACGTTGAGCAGCCATTCGGGATTGCCCGGTCGTCCTCCGTTGGAAGCGACGACGTAATAATGGCCGTCCTTCTCGTGGAAGAGGAGTGTGACCGAACGCGCGAGTCCACTCTTTCGACCGCGAGTCTCCAGAATTAGCATCGGCCCTACTGGGCTCTTATGACCAATGAATCCCTGAGTGAGCCGATAGAGACGCACGTGCCATCGATAGATCGTTCGTCCGACGGTGCGGTCGATGGCTACAGTGAGCTTCAACGTCGTTCCTTCTCTCCGAGAATCCCTTGTGAATTGTCTCACGCTTCGTGTTCAACGATGTAACGACAATCAAAGGAAAGCGTTCGCGCTGATTGTTGCAAGGGGAGTGCCCTTTAAGTTGGTCGTGAAGGACACGACGTGGTGCCCAAGAGGAGCGACGCTATGGAGATCATCAGAAACGATGACGGAAGTCTGTTGGTACCCATTCCCGAAGGACGGCATCACGACAGTGACGACGCGACTGATCCTCCTGCCAGTGATGGCGCCGACGTTGTCGACGCGCCGACGACGCGACTGTTGCATCCCGGTGAAGGTGGCTACAACGAAGCTCTCGCCGAGTGGGATCTACAACAGAACCCCGACCGCGCTCCTGCTGTTTCGACCGCGAGTGGGCGAGAAGAGGCGATGACCGTCGTGCACGCCGTGGCCGAGTCCGCGGATCACGACGTCACGGGCGCGCTCAAAGACGTGAACGACCCCGAAGCGAGCGGCGAGGCTTTGCGCCACGTGCTGATCGGTGGGACGCACTCGGTCGAGGCCTTCTCCGAAGAGGTGGCCGAGGCCGAAGGGGGGGAGCCGCTCCCGGCGCACAAAATGACCAAGGTCATCGGCGAGGTCCTCGCCGAACTCGACAAGTAACCGGCTGCGACGACGTGGTTCGCTCGGTATCCCGAGCAGCGCCTACATTCGAAGAGTTGACAGAAAGATAAGGACTGGTGTGACGTGGACGTTCAAGAACTATTAGGCAAAGTGGCTCAACATCTTTCGGTGAGCCGCGCTTTTGGCACGGCGTACGAAAAGGACGGTTCACTGGTCATCCCCGTGGCCCTCGTCGCGGGCGGCGGAGGCGGAGGCGGAAGTGAAGGCTCTTCGGGTTCACCGACGGGCGACACCACTGGCGTCGTCGGGAGGGAGGATGGCGAATCAACCACAGATGTGGCGTCGTCCGGTTCCGGGGGCGGTTTTGGCGGCGTGGTGATGCCCTTCGGCGTCTACGTCGTGAAGGACGAACGAGTCCGATGGGTGCCGGCCGTGAACGCGAACTTGGTGATAGTCGTCGCATTCTTGACGTTGCGAATGATTGCGCGCGCTCGTCGTCGGGCCCACCGTCACGCCTCGTAATCGTATTGATGAAGGCAACGCTCGTCCTTTGAGATTCTCGTCGCGCTCTTATGATTGGGCCATGACGCGGACCGTCGGAGACCTTGCGTCACAAATCAGCCGTGGTTAAGCGACAGTGGTTTGCGCGACGCCGTTACGGCTTCGGCGCTCGGCCTACGACGTGGCAGGGCTGGCTAATCACCGCGATCGCCCTGGCCGGTGCGATCGGCGCCGTGGCCGGGGTGAAGAAGACCACCGGCGAGATTCTTCTCGTGGGCATTGCTGGTCTCTATCTCGCTCTCGCGTACAGCCTTGGCGGCGCCAAGAAGTTGATCGATGCCACAGAGCGCGGCGTCGAATCCAACGATGACCACGCGCTCGAGAACGGGATTGCGAAGGTCAGCGTGCCGCCCGCGATTTACGGTCCACAATCACCTCGCGAAATCGCTGAAGCGATCGTGTCGCACACCGGCAAGTTTGCTGATGCGACCGAAGATGCCGTGATGAGCGATTCGGTCATCGTGGTCAATCACCTTACGAAGCAGTTCGGTCCACGCGTTGCATTCGAAGACGTCTCCTTCAGCGTCCGTCGGGGCGAAGTCTTCGGATTCCTTGGACCAAACGGTGCCGGAAAGACCTCAACAGTTCGCACGCTCAGTACTCTGGTAACGCCGACGTCCGGAACCGCCGAGGTCGCCGGCATTGCCCTCACTGGCAAACACGACATTGAGATCCGTCAACGCATCGCGGTGATGACGGAAGTTCCGGGCCTGTATTTGCGTTTGAGTGTCACCGAGAATCTCGTATTTTTCGCCGGACTCTACGGCTACCGCGATGTTCAACCGCGAATCGATCGAGCTCTGGAAGCCGTGAATCTCACGTCCCGGGCGAGCGACCTTTGCGGCAGTTTGTCTAAGGGACTTCGTCAGCGCGTGGGATTGGCTCGTGCGCTCCTCAACGATCCAGAGATTGTCTTTTTAGACGAGCCGACGTCCGGACTCGATCCCGTGGCTTCACTCGACGTGCACAATCTGATCATCGCCCTTCGCGACAAGGGCGTCACCGTGTTCCTCACGACGCATCGCTTGGACGAAGCCGAGAAGCTGTGCGATCGAGTGGCGATCCTGAATACCACGTTGCGCACCGTCGGTCGAATTGACGACCTTCGACGAAGGATGTTCCAGAAGTCCATACTCGTTTCAACCGCGGCTCCATTGGCGAACCCCGAACGACTGTTCTCCTCGATCGAAAGCGTCGCTAGTTGGTCGACCGATTACACCGGCGGCTACGTACTCATCGTGAGCGACGTCCGCGTTGCCGCACCCGCGATTACGCGGGCACTCGTCGCGGCTGGGGCGGACGTCCTTTCGCTCGCCGAGGGCCATCATTCGCTGGAAGAGGTCTATTTGGAACTGGTGGGTGCCGCAGGCCAAGGGGGTACACAGTGAATCAAAGCTCGATCCGAATTCGTGCCGTGATGCGCAAAGAGTTCCAGGAGTACCGTCGCAATCGGTTCATTATCTACACGATGGGCACGTTGCCGTTGATCTTCACGGCTCTCCCCGTCATTACATTATTTAGCATCTCGAACTCGGCACCGCCTTCGATCGTGCGAACACAAGTGGCGATCACGCTCCTCTTATTGCTGGTGATACCGGTCGTCCTTCCCGCGACGATCGCCGCGTATTCCGTTATCGGCGAGCGCGATCAGGGCACGCTCGAGCCGCTGCTTACGACGCCAATCAGCCGCGAAGAGTTCCTCCTCGGCAAGTCACTGGCGGCCACGATTCCTACGGTCGGTGTCGCGTACGCGTTCTTCATCGTGCTGGTGGTGGCGATTCGACTTGGCGCATCGAGCGTCGTCGCGCATACGGTATGGCAGCCCTCGTGGTTCTTGGCGGAGCTGCTCTTCGCACCATTGCTAGCGGCCTGGTCGGTGTGGGTCGGCACGGCGATCTCGGCTCGCTCCTCGGACGTGCGAGTAGCTCAGCAGCTCGGCACCCTCGCGAGCCTTCCGGCTCTTGTCTTGCCCCTATTGATGTCCCTCCAGGTCTTCAAACCAACCGCGACCGTGGCCGTCGTGATTGCCGTCGCACTGGCAGTCATCGACGTCGGGGCCTGGCGGATCGTTTCGAAAATGTTCGATCGTGAGCGGCTCATTACTGGAGCTTCCGCAGTGACGATGCGCGCCGAAGCAGGCACATAGCCTTCACCAGTGGGTCGAAGCCGCCGACGATCCATCCAAAAGCACGTCTTGGACGGCGGCATGTTCATCACCATCATCTGTGTGAGCGCCTCGCGCGCCATCGGGCTCTCTCTGGGCTACTGCTACGGCTTGATCGCGGTTTTCGTACTGCGACCGCAGACGAATGAAAAGGATTGGGGCCGACTGCGCGCGATCGCCTCGGTGTGCGTCCTCATCGTGAGCACCGTGGCGTTCTTTCTCTCCGTGCCCGAGTTCCACGCGGCGACGCAGAGTTCGCCGTCACCGTTCTGGTTGATATTGGATCCGGCGCTCGACGTCACGTTCCTCGGACGCTTCGCGAGTCTCGCCTTCGGGATGCTGCCGTTCCCGTTCTTGCCCGTATGACACGTTCGCCACTGGAATCCTTGGGCATGGATGGTGCTAACGACCATCGGGTTAATTGGCTTCGTCGCGGTGCTGCTAACGCTCGGTAGCGGCAGTCCGAGCGAACTTCATCACGTGGCGCTCGTGACGTTGTTCGTCGCTTTCGCCATATTCGCGATTGGTTCGCTCACCGAGTCCAACGGTTGCCGGTGCCTCAGCCGTCTGACGCCACTGAAAGCGGACTTGGAGAGGGCAGCAAACTAGGGCAGATTCGGTAAGACGTTGTTGGCCCAGGTGAAGGACATGGGTGGCAACGATCCATTAGGAATTTCGATGAGGTCAACGTAGGACGCGTTGCCGTTCACCATGGCGAAGCCGGTTCCCACCTCACAGTTGGTGCAACCGAGACCGACACCGGAGTTGTAGCCAGGGTCCGCGCCGAGCAATTCGTCACGGTGGGCCCAGCAACCTGCGGCGCCGGCTGACGTGCACGCGATATTTGACGTCTTGGCGGCGCTGCCGCCCCACGCGTCGTCGTACATCCAGATGTAGTCAGCGGCGAGGACGGCGTAACCGCCCGCCCACGCGCCACCAAAACCGGGGGAACCTTGCGCGTCGTTAGCCATCGAAAATCCGGCGGCGATAGACGGGTCGCTGTTGGTCGCGGCGGCGTGCTGGGCATCGGCGCTGAGCGCGGCGTTGATCCCGACATACGGGGGGAGACCGCGCGCGGTGCGCTCGAGGTCAGCAATGACGAAGAGCTGTTCCGGCGTTGTGAGGCTGAACCAGTTGCTGGGAAGGGCCATCGGTCGCACCCCCTCAAGCGCGCGAGCGTTGTTGATCGCCGCCAAGACATAATTGGTGCAGGCAACGCCATTGGTGTAACCAGGCCAAGAAATACCGGTCGCACTTCCGACGACGCATGGATTGGCGCAACTCCAGTCGCCAGATACGAACGTGCACTGACCGGAGGCAAGGAAGTTCGGGCTTGGAGCGATGTTCGCCGACGGGTTCGAGATAGAAAGAGGTGGCGCCTTGGTCACCGGAGGGCTCTTGACCGTCGTAGTTGTCGTGGGGGCGACCGTCGTGGGGGTTACGACGGTCGTCGGAGGAGGAGTCGTGGTCGTTGGGCTGGGGGAGCCGATCGAGGTCGAGCGTGACTTCTGAATGGAGGATGTTGCAACCACGTGGGCGCGGCGGGTAGGAGCGGTCTTGGCAACTTGCACAACGCGCCGCACAATCGTCGTTGTCGTGGTTGCTTCAGTCGTCGTCGTAGCCACCGGTATGGTCGTCCCGATGTCGAGTCTCGCGGTCGGTGAGACGCCGTTCGCCATGGCAGGAAGCGCCGTCGTGCTGAAGACGATCCCTGCAACGAGCGAACCGATCGATCCGATGAGTACTGAGCGGCGCGGACCTCGACGTGATGTCGAGGTGCGATCTTCAGGGTCTCCAGAGAGTTTTTGCCCCTGCGTGATATTGGTCATGAATCAATTGTCGAAAATCAATTCCAAAGTGCTCCCTATTGCTTCTCAACATCTGCTCAATTCAGTTGAGAGTCCGCAAACCAAATACGCAATTTGGGTTTTGAGAGTGTTCTTTCGCGGTCACTCAAAGGCTCACGAGTCAGCCGCGGACGAATCGATCGCACCAATGATTGGATCCGTGGTGACGTCGAACTCGGGCATCAATGATCCAAAATTGCGTGTCGAAATTTATATTGAACGCGGTTCAGGAACTCAACAAAATAGAGTGTCGCTGTAGTCAGCGGTTTGTGTCACTGGCGCACATTGTGCATTGAGCTGAATATCGACACTTGCATCAGAAAAAGTGGGATTTATAACCTTCTATCAGGGAGTTTGCCCGCTTCACGATGTGCGTTGACCATGCTCCAGAATTCATTCTGGACGTGGACCATCACGCAAGGGCATGCTGGTGGTCCACCTCAGAGAATTCTGAGAAGTGCCCTCGCGTGACGCGAGGCAACATGAGTGTGTCATCTGAAATCGCGAATTCTCCTGACTTGATTGGGATTTGCGAAGAGTTTGTCGGCACGTTGATGCAGTTCGCCATCGCCAATGAAAATTGTGGCCAAAGTACAGAATGGCGCTTCGATGGCGTCGCGTCATTATTTTAAAAATGGCATGCCTCGACGAAGCATTCACAGATTTGCCGGCGCGACGGTTTACGACTTTATGAGTGCGGTGAAGACGACAATGTTGGAAAGGTAGTGACCGGTACTGGGATCGAATATTCCCCCGCACGTCACAAGTTGGAGAGCGGGATACTTGCGCGCTCCGTACACGAGTTTGTCCGGAAAGTTTGTCTTCTTGTACATGCGCTCACCGATGACCGCGAACTGCAATGTGCGTCCGTCGGCCAATGTGACGTCCACGCGATTACCAAGCTTCAATTTGTCAAGATGATAAAAGACCGCGGGGCCGTTGTAACCGTCAACGTGGCCCAGAATTACTGCGGAACCTTCTTGGCCCGGTGATCGGCCTCCGTTATACCAACCGGGTTCGGAAAAATTCGTCGGAACGTTGACGGTGCCGTTCTTGTTGAGGGTCAGTACAGAAAGTGGCACCGAAACACCAATGATCGGAATCGAGAGATGCACGGGCCGCGATCTAGGAATTGGACGCGCGACATAGGTGGGTGGCGGCGACTTCTTGTGAGCTTGATAAGACAACAGTTCTATCCGGGAAGATGACAATTTTGCAGCCTGGCTCGACGCCGGTTTGACCGTCGTAGTAGTGGTCGCCGCTGACACCGCCGGGGTTACTTCAATTGTTGTTGTGGTTTTCGTTGACGAATTCGGCGAAGGAATGACAACCCCAGATGAGGGCAAGGAGACGACTCCCAAAGAAGAGGAGAGGGTCGGACCTTTCGGCTGGCTGCGTGGGACGAATACAATTCCGAGAATTCCAATTATGACCAATGAGATCGAAACGGCCCACCACATCTTCTGTGAGGTCCGCTTCCTCTTACGCGAGTGCACAAAGCCCAATCTAGTTTGCCTTCGCTGAATAACTTCCTCGGGTCGGGCCTTTCGACTGCTCCGCTCGACGATTGCTAGCTCGGAGACGCATGCCGGACTGGGGCAAACCGCTGGCGGTCAGGGCACTCCCTTGTGTGATGACATTGCTGAACACCCAATGCCGGCCCCGGGTGTACTTGATGGTGCGGCTCCTAGAACGTTCGTCGCGGCGGTCCGTCAAATGGTCGAGACGTGACGCCGACGTTGGTCAACGGGATTGGCTGAACAGCTGACTTAATAGAGACTGAAGTCGTAAATCTTTCAGGCGGAGAGGCGTGGTCGCTTCTATGGTCGGACGTGTTGGCGCGATCAACGTTTGCACCGCAGCAGCAGTTGTCCTCGGCGCAGAACTATCTCTCGCTCGAGAATGATCGCCATACAAGGAAAACGGCCCTCACTTAGGAAGTGAGGGCCGTTTTCCACTTGGGCAACTTCTCGTCACCCAATGAAGATGGTGAGACTGCTAATCGATACTACGCGCGGCGGCGACGGCGAAGAGCTAGTGCCAATCCAGCCAGTCCAGCGAACAGCACCAAACCGCTGGCTGTCAGCACGACTCCACTGTCCGTTGAAGTAGCCGATCCACCTGCACCGGTACCGGGTGCACCCGAAGGAACGGGGGCACTTGGAAGGCTTGGAGCAGTCGTAGGAACCGTTGGGGCTTCCACTGTGATGATCGTTGTTATCGACGGCGCAGTCGTCGTTGTCACGGGCACCGTCGAGGTAGTCGTCGGTGGTGGCGCCACAGTCAGAGTTATCGTCGTCTCAGGCTGAGTCGTCGTCGTCGAAGTGGAGGTCGTCGAAGTGGGCAACGTCGAAGTGGGCAACGTCGAAGTGGTCGTCGTCGAAGTGGAGGTCGACGTGGGCAACGTCGAAGTGGTCGTTGTCGAAGTGGAGGTCGAAGTGGGCAACGTCGAAGTGGTCGTCGTCGAAGTGGAGGTCGTCGAAGTCGTCGTCGAAGTGGAGGTCGAAGTGGAGGTCGTCGAAGTGGAGGTCGAAGTGGGCAACGTCGAAGTGGTCGTCGAAGTGGAGGTCGTCGAAGTGGTCGTCGTCGTCGCACACTTGGGGGTGATCACCGCAGCGTTCGACGTAAGAGCCGGAAGCGCGATGAGACTCAGCGTCACCACGGCCACAACGGCCAATGCTGATCGCGAACTGTTGAGCAACCGGGTAGTAGTTGCGCGCCACATTCCGACAAACTGTCGCAAGGTGAACGTCTGACCGTCTTCACGAATGATGCGGACTTTCTTTTTCATATTCCTTAACTCGATCCGCCCCTGCAACAGTTAAAAATAGACATTTCCACCTTCTTTGTCAAGTTGTAGTGATTGCATTGCGATGACGTTGCGTCCAGTCGGTCCCGTCAGACGTCTTGTAGTTAGAAGTTCCTTATATCTAAAGGGTTGTGAAAGTGTGATGCCACTTTGAGGGGCACGGGAGTGCAGTTTTGAAGGAATTGTTTTTACAGGATTTCGTTCAAATCCCGGCGGGCTGAGCAAAACTCACCGGCTTGAGATTTCAAGAGATCGGGTTAAGGAAAATGCCTTATCACGATTGCGATTTTCTATTGGCACTCTGTTGGTGTTATCGGTGCGACTTGGTGGGCGAGGAAACTCGCCATTGAATGGGGTCGCAGGGCCGTGAATGCTTTTGATATGGATGTCTCGAGATGGCAATGTTCATCCAACTTTTTTTGTCCGCCTAGTATCCTCAGCACCGAAGAACTAGTGAACACGCCTACTTTTCTGGGGCCCAAAAAGAAGCGACGTGCAATGGCCGATCAATCTGAATCCTCCCGAGAGTCAGCCGAGGGAGTCGATTACGCGAGAGAACTGAAGAAGGCTCTGGAGGACGATCAGTTTTTCTTGGTGTATCAACCAGAGATTGACTTGCACTCAAACGCCTTCGTTGGCGTAGAGGCACTTATTCGTTGGCGCCATCCGAAGCGCGGTGTCCTCAGTCCAGATGCTTTCGTACCCGAACTCGAATCCAGTGGACTGATATTGGCGGTCGGACGTTGGGCTCTGGCAACGGCGTGCGCGCAGGGCGCTGAGTGGCACGACAAGGGTTTTCGATTCACCGTGTCGGTCAACATCTCGGCCCTGCAGTTTGCGTGGAGCGGCTTCGTCAAGGAGGTCGAAGAAGTCATAACGACGAGTCGTTTTCCCGCGGGGCTTCTGGTTTTGGAATTCGCACAGGACACCCTGTCGGGTGACGTGACTGATCGTCTCACCGGGCTCACGCAGTTGGGCGTGCGTTTGGCAATCGATGACTTCGAGCCGGGCCAGTCACTCCTGAGCGATCTAGAGAATCTGCCCATCACGGTACTGAAGCTGGACCGACACTTCGTGGCGACCCTCTCCGACTCGCCAGAAGGAACCGAGCTCGTGCACTCTCTGGTGGACCTCGCCAAGAAGAGCCAGTTGCAAATCGTGGCGTCCGGGATTGAAGACGCCGAGCAGCGCCAACGACTTCAGTTGGAAGACGTTGGCGTTGGTCAGGGCTTCCTCTTCTCCAAGCCTCATGAGGCGGCGGACATCGATCGGTACTTGGAAGACTTCTCGATCTTCTCGGGGAAGCCTCTTTGAGTCGAATCTCCTCTCGTCGCTGCGCTCCACATCGATGTCGCCTCATTGACGTCTGCGCCGGGGAGATTGGCGCACATCGAACACGTCAATCTTCTCTCCAACGGCGAAACGAGAGTCAGCGATGAGCCCGCGAAAGCCGCCACAGAACGGTGAGTTCAAGGCGCAAAGTCCCGATCAGACGAAGGTGACATCCACGACGCGCGACGCGGTGCGCCATTCACAACGCATCGCAATACAGCTCCACCAATTGATCGCCGCGTCAATCACGGTCACGACCCTTCGAAGCGAGCAGGAGATTTTAAAAAGTCTCGCCGGGAGCACTCGTGCCGTTTTTGACGCGGAGGAGTCCGTCGTGTCACTCGACACCGGTGCCGTGGCACCGCTTCGGGGTGTTTCGCGTCGTGGGAAGAAAACAATCTGCGAAGTACCCACGGACGAGCGGCCTTCCGAGTATCCAACGAACTGGGTGTGGGGAAGCGAAACCCTTCTCGTCAACGATTGGCTGGTGGCGCCAATCCTGGAGCGACGCGAGCGTGCTCGCGGCGTTGTGGCAGTTCGTCGAGGCGTCGCGTTTGAAGATGAGGACAAGGAGGTTCTCATTCTCCTCGCTCAGATGGCGTCGAGCGCACTCGGGGCCATCGAACTCGGTCGAAACGTTCAATCGAGTGAGGCCCGACTTCGCGTATTGATCGAGACCGCCCCGGTCGGCATCGTCGAGGCGGATGCCGACGGGCGGGTGCGATGGTGGAACCGTGCGGCTAGCCATATATTCGCGTGGCCGGAGTTCAGCGAAGGTCGCGCGGAGCTCGAGTCAAGTTTTCCCGAATCGACCTTGCCCGAACTCCGAGAACTTTGGTCCGACGTATTGCGCGGCGATTCGGCCGACGGGCGCGACTTTGTCGACGTCGAGATTGCGGGGAAGCTACGCGTATTGAGCGCGTCGGCGGCACTCTTGCCGCCCACGGGGGCTGAGACGCCGGGGATACTCACGTTGATAGATGACGTGACGAATCACCGCGAGTTGAAGGCCGAGTTGCGCCACGCCTACACGATGGAGATTCGAGGTCAGGTCGCGAGTCGAATCGCGCACGACTTCAACAACCTCCTCACGCTGATTTCGGGTTACGCGGAAATCCTCTCGAGCGATCTGGGCGACAACGAACGCGCCGTGCAGATGGTGAGGGAGATCCAGTCGACGGCGTCTCGCGCTTCGATGTTGACGACGCAGCTGCAGGCAATCGGTCGAACGCGCGAACCGGAACTCGTGGTATTCAATCCTGGGGCGATCGTTCAGTCCAACGCCGAAGTACTCGAACGAATACTCGGTGGGAACATCGAAGTGCATTTCGATCTCGACGGACGAGCTGGCAATGTGCGCGTGGACGCCGATCAATTCGAGCAAATGATTCTCAACCTCGCAATCAACGCTCGCGACGCCATGCCGCTCGGCGGATCATTGACCATCGCGGTCGCGCCACTCAAATTGGACCACGACACCGCCTCTTCGCTCGGTCTCGTCGAAGGTGGCTACGTCAATGTGTCGTTCATTGATACCGGCGTTGGGATGGACGAGGAGACCCGCGAACACTGTTTTGATCCACTCTTCACAACGAAAGGGCCCTTCAAGGGGACCGGGATGGGACTCGCGGCGGCGAGAAGGCTTGCCGAAGAAAGCCACGGTGCAATCGTATGCCGGTCCGAACTCGGACAGGGCACCTCCTTTGAGATCAAATTTCCCACGGTGGCCGAACAGGTCGACGAACGATCGCAACTCCCTGTGCCAGAACGGCCGCGTGGCTCCGCCACGATTCTGATCGTGGACGATGACGAGGAAGTGCGACGATTCATGAGTCGCATCCTTGAGAGGAACGGCTATCGGATTACCGAAGCCGATTCCGGCGAACAAGCGTTGCGAGTGGTCGACGAGTTCGAAGGAACATTTGATCTGCTCGTCAGTGACGTGGTGATGGGCGAGATGTCGGGGCGCGATCTCGCAACGACGTTGCAGTCGAAATGCCCCGGCCTGCTCGTGCTTCTCGTGTCGGGCACTGCGAACCGAAGCATCCTCGCGGAATTGAATCAGGGGGCCAGTGACTTTCTGGCGAAGCCCTTTAAACCGAGTGACCTCGTTGACCGAGTTCATGACCTGCTCGCCCATCGCTCCTAAGAGCGACCGTTACGTCGCGATTGATTCTGGCTCGAAGCGGTACCCGACACCGCGGACCGTCGTAATCCAACGAGGGTGATCGGGGTCGACCTCAAGTTTCGCGCGAAGTCGACGAATGTGCTCGGTCACGGTGGCCTCGTTCTGCCACTCGCTGGAGGACTCCCACACGTGCTCCAGCAGTTGTTCGCGCGAGAACACCTGTCGAGGGGATCGTGCGAGGAAGGCGAGGAGTGCGAACTCCTTGGAGGTGAGTTCAAGCAGCGCGCCGCGTAGATGGACTTCGTGCGTGTTCTCGTTAATAAGGAGGTCACCAAAGTGCAGCGTCGGTGCGTCAATGTGCAACTGTGCCAAATTGGCGCCGGAACGTCTCAGAACCGATTCGATTCGAGCAGATACTTCTCCTAGAGAGAAGGGCTTCACGATGTAGTCGTCGGCACCAAGTTTCAACCCGGCAATTCGCTCCGATTCAAGTCCCCGTCCGGTCAGGAAGATCACCGGCACATCACTGATGAGCCGCAGTTCGCGCAAGACGTCGCGGCCATCTTCAATTCCAAGGACAATGTCCAACAAGACCAAATCCGGTTCCATCGAAGAAGTGGCGCGAACGGCGGCGCCACCGTCGGCGGCGACCAGGACTTCGTGACCTTCTCCGGTCAAGAACGTGTCGAGGAGTTTGGTCATCTCGGAGTCGTCATCTACGACCAGAATCTTGGTCAATTCTCTCCATCCGTGTTCGCGGCCAAATTTGTAACAAAAGCATGACAATGAGAACTTCGTACTTCCGTACTTCGCTGGTGAAAGCAAACTTCCAGATGACCAGTGGTCGACATGTTGACCATTCTATGGACGCGGCGTGTGATTACCGGTTGTACCGAAAGGAAATCTGCGCGGAACCGAAGTTGGCCTACGCGGCGCCGTCGGCGCGCCAAGTCGAGTTTTTCGACGCTCGATTGAGCAAAGTTGGACCGTTCCGGTCCACCAAAATCCAAAGGCGATTCACTATAGTTTCAAGGGAAATGGCGGCAAATTGATGGCCGTCGGCCGTCGGCCTTCGAACGCGGAACGGAAAAGGTGGTCAGTGGGTAACTCAATCGGTCGTCGATATAGGTACGGCGCGAGTTTCGTGGACCAAGAATCAGGGGTGCGTTTCGAAGGTCACCATCCCTTGGAACGACCCGATCTCTGGAAGGTCTATCTCAACGAGGCCGAGGGGATTTTTCGCAGTCGAGGATTTGAGAGTACGTTGCGACGCGTCGAACTCGAAGAGGGCAACGGCGTCTCGCTGTTCATTCTGGCATTCGACCCGGACGGCAATGCCGTCGCCGGTGTGCGTTTTCACGGTCCCCTGGAGGGAAGTCACCAGGCCGCGATTATCGAAGAGATGGCCTCCTCGCCAGAGATCGGAATGATTCGCGATCTCATTGAACAAGAGATCCGCCTCGGCGCAGTGGAAATCAAGGGCTTGTGGTCTAAGGGTGCCTCGGTCGTTGGCACTCAACTCCGCACCGCGATGTCGCGTGCGATCACGCACGGGTTGAACTGGCTGGGCGCGGAGTTCGCTTTCGCCGCGGTATCGGATATGTTGTTGCCGATTGGTGGCCCCACGGGGGCGTTGCAGATCGGAACACAGTGGGTGCCCTTCCCCGACGAGCGATACCGAACGGTGGCGGTCTCGTGGAATCGCGGGCGCACGTATGAACTCTCGACGCCCGTGAATCAACAGGCCTATCGACGCGAGGCCGAGCAACTGCTTCGAGGTCCGTCTCGTTCGGGGGAGGGGCCAATTGAGCCGGCCTCGACGCGCAACCGGGCCAGTCGCCCACTGATCTTGGACGTCGGTGAGCGAGCGCAACGCGAAGTACTGCGCATTCTTCGCCAGGACTCGGCGCTCCAGATCATCGATCGCCTCTCGGAACAGCGTGAACAACTGGGCGAGATCATTCCTCCAGTTCCCAAGCCGCTCCTCAATGAAGGTTCGCGCTGGGTCTACTACCCGTGGCGTCGCGCCGTCGTGCGGCTGCTCGCGCCAAAGTCGTTCTCGACACTTCGCCTCGACCGCAATCGCAACAAGCTGACTCGCGCCGAACAGGCCCGTCAGCGAACGCTTCGCATCGGTGTCGTGGGGCTCAGCGCGGGCCATACCATCGCCCACGTCATTGCGATGGAGGGATTGGCGGGCGAGATAAGACTGGCGGACTTCGACACGCTGGAGCTCTCGAACCTGAATCGGATTCCCGCGAGCGTGTTGGACCTCGGCGTCAACAAGGCGGTAGTCGCCGCCCGACGAATCGCCGAGATCGATCCCTACTTACGAGTGGTCGTCGAACCGACGGGCGTCCGTCCGGAGAACCTGGGTGAGTTCCTCGACGGACTCGATCTCGTCATCGAAGAGTGTGACTCGCTCGACATGAAGTTCCTCGTCCGCGAAGCGGCGCGCGAACGTCAGATACCAGTGATCATGGAGACGAGTGACCGCGGTGTGCTCGACGTCGAACGCTTCGACCTCGAACCCGATCGTCCAATCTTTCACGGTCTGCTCGGCGACATGGACTCATCCAAGTTGGCCAATCTGACGACGGCGCAAAAAGCTCCGTACGTCATTCGTTTGATTGGTGCCCGCGAGGCGTCCGCACGCGGTGCGGCCTCGCTCTTAGAAGTCGGCCAGACAATCACCGGCTGGCCCCAACTCGGGAGCGAGATCACCCTCGGTGCGGCGACGGTCGCGGCGGCCGTGCGCAGAATCGGCCTGGCCGGCGAGCTGCCCTCGGGACGGGTGCGCTTCGACGTCGAAGAGATTCTCGAGAGCCTCGGACCGGTCGAGGTCAACTTAGAAGCCGAAGCCGATCTCTTCACGCCGGCGCCGGAGGACCCACCGCTCGTGAGTGACGACCCGATCGAGATGATCGTGGACGCCGCGCGACGTGCGCCGTCGGGTGGCAACGTGCAGCCGTGGCGCTTCGAGGCTGACGAAACGGAGATCCGGTTCTTCATGGTCCCCGACAAGACGTCGACGATGGACGTGGCCCATCGGGCCACGTACGTGGGAATTGGCGCGGCGCTGTTCAACGCTCGAGTCCAGGCGGCGTCACTGAAGAAGCTCGGTCCGGTGAAGCTCTTTCCCGAGGGCCGCCCGTCGCACCACGTCGCCTCGATGCAACTCGGGTCCTCGGACGACGTGGCGATCACGCCGCTGCGCGATTATCTCCACAGCCGATCGTCGAATCGCCGAATCGGTCAGCCGTCTCAGATCGAACCGGAGACGGTGTCGACATTGTCGCGTGGTGTCGAGCGCGAGGGAGCACAACTTCACTTCGCCACCGAGCGTGAGCGCATTAAGGCGGGCGCGGAACTGCTCGCCGCGTCCGATCGACTTCGGTTCTTGTTGCCCACCGTGCACCAAGAGATGCTGTCGGAGCTCCGCTGGCCCGGTCGCGACACCTTGGACGAAGGACTCGACGTTCGAACGCTCGAACTCGACCCGGGTGGTTACGCCGCGCTCGACATCCTCGGACGCCCCGACGTCATGGGCCACCTTTCGGACTGGCGAGCGGGATCGGCCTTGGGCATGCGGATGCAAGCCTCGGTGATGACCAGCTCGGCCCTCGCCACGATCACCGTCCCTCGCGCCGACCCGATGTGGTACTTGCGAGGGGGCGCGGCGATGGAGAGGTTCTGGCTGACCGCGGAGATGCACGGACTCGCCGTGCAGCCGACCTCACCGGTTTTTCTTTACGCCGTTGACGAATCCGACATGCGCGTCATGGCCGGAGAACGCTACCTCGATGAGATGTTCACGCTGTCCGAGCGATTTCACCAATTCTGGGAACTCAGCGACGGCGAGACCGCCGTCATGGTCTTTCGAGTCTTTCAAGCGCCCCCCCCGTCAGTGCACAGCGTGCGTTTGCCGTTGCGTCACGTTTTGAGCCGCGACATCGAATCAATCTCACCGATTGAGCCCTATTCCGTTGAAAAAAGATGAAAAGTATTGAGAATGTTGGGGTTTACTTCTTAGATGGCCTGTGTAATAATTATTCCCTGGTAACAAATCAGCAGTGCGGGGGTCGGACCATGAGGTTCAACCCCTGATCCAAGCCTTTATCTGTCGGCGAAGGTAGATCCCCCATGAGAAGTCTTAACCATTCGTATCTGGACCGCGCGGGCGAAGAGACCCGTCTGGTCGTCGAAACCCTCCTCCAGGTCGTTCCCGGTACACAAATCGTCGCGGTGGTGACGAATCTCGAGAAGCCCATACCGGGCTTCGAGCTCGAACCACTCGTCGCCACGGACGCCGAGCGCGCGTTCGACAGCATCAGGGATCGCGTTCGACTGCAACTGACCGGCGAGGTTCCCTTCGGATCGTTCTCGTGCATGGTGCTCGGGGTTGAATGGGGTGTCCTCGTCGATTCCATCGTCGTCCAAGATGGCGACGTCGTTGGCGCCTTGGTCGTCGCGCGCCATGGTCGCACGTGGTCCGGACGAGAGCGTTCCCTCACGAACGCTTTTGGCTCCCTGCTCAGCCACGTCGCGACGCTCGCGACTCGCGAGGGTCTCTTGCTGCATCAACGCCGTCTCGACGAATTAGTCGCTCAAGTGGCTGAAAAACTCATGTCGGCGTCGGCAGCGAATCGTCAAGAGGTCCTCGAGTGGGTCTGTCGGGTCCTGGCTGAATTCCTCAATGCGGACGTCGCGTTCCTGCGACGAAACGACCTCGTGCGAGGGCTCAGCATCCTCGAAGCGGAGTGGCCGCCGCGTGAAGACGTTCCCGACCCGGACCCCCTGGGTGAGACCTCCTTTGACGCGGACCCTCTTTTCATGGCCATGCGTGATCTGCGTGCTCCGTACCTGACGGCAACCGAGGACGCTAACGACGACTACCTCGACCGGATAATGGAAGGTACTGGCCTTGCCCCGGCCGCCGGTGCCGCAGTTCCGCTGTTGCTCGGCGATTCAACGTGGGGCATCTTGGGCTTCCTTCACTTCAACCTGCATAACTGGAACACGCCGGAGATCAATGCCCTCCAGGCGGTCGCTTCGATGCTCGTGCAACTCCAGGGCCGAATCGACGCCGAGGAGCGCACGCGCTTCAACGCGAACCACGACGAATTGACCGGTCTGCCCAACCGCCGAGCACTGATCCACGAGTTGAAGTCTCGCCTCAACGCGAAGCGTCAGACCGCCGTGATGGTGATCGACCTCGACCGATTCAAGATCATGAACGACTACTTGGGCCACGGCAGCGGTGACCGCCTCCTGGTCACGATCGCCGATCGAATCCGCACCAGTATTCGCACGAACGATTTCGCGGCCCGCCTCGGAGGCGACGAGTTCGTTTTCATTGTCGATAAGGCCAAGAGCGAGATGGAGATTCTCGCCACGGCCTATCGCATTCTCGACGTGATCGCCCAACCGGTCGCTATCGCCGGCCAAGAGGTCATCCACACCGCGAGTATCGGCATCGCAATGGCCGAACCGGGCGAACAGAGCGAACTGGACCTGCTCGGGTGGGCCGACGTTGCCATGTACGCCGCCAAAGCCCGTGGTCGCAACCAGGCCGTTGTTTTCGACCGAGAACTGCGCGAAGAGGTAAACGACCGTTCCCGCACCGAGTTGATGCTGCGCGAAGCCATAGATATGGGCGGACTTCGACTCCACTTCCAGCCCGAGGTCGACCTTCGCACCGGCGAAGTGCTCGCTGCTGAGGCGCTCGTTCGTTGGGAACACCCGACGCGCGGCCTCCTGGCGGCCTCAGAGTTCATCACGGTCGCCGAAGAGACCGGATTGGTCACCGAGTTGGGCCGCTGGGTCTTCGCTGAGGCCTGTCGCCAGTTGGCGATCTGGCAGAACGAATACGTGGACCTACCGTTCATTGTGCGCATCAACATGTCGCCGGCCGACTTCAAGATGGGTGACCTGGTCGAGTTCGTCGAGCGCTGTCTACGTGAGAACAACGTTCCCGGCAACCGTCTCTGCATTGAGATCACCGAGTACGCCGTCTTGGACGAGCCGGAACGCATCGCCAAGATCCTGAAGAGTTTCCAGGCGCTCGGCGTTGAGATCGCCCTGGACGACTTCGGCACGGGATTCGCCTCGATGACCGGCCTGAAGAACCTTCCGGTGAATCTCTTGAAGCTCGACATGAGCTTCGTGCGTGGCATCACGACGGATAACTACGACCGCGCCATCGTCGAGTCGATCATCCGGCTGGGTGCGGCCCTCAACCTGGGCGTCATCGCCGAGGGCATCGAATCCGACACGATCATTCAAAAACTGCTCGAACTCGGCTGTTACCGCGGTCAGGGCTACCTCATCTCGCGACCCGTCCCGGCTGCGGAGCTCTCCGAGATGCTCCGTGAAGGAGCCGTCGCCGCTTCGATCCTGAGGTCCGTTGATCAGACCCCGATCGAACTGGCAGACTTGCAACTGTGAGCTCCAAGAACGGATCAATGGCCGAGTCGATGCACGACGAGAGCAACGATGATTCCGAGCCGACGTCGACGCTGACTTCGATTCACTCCGCCGACGCGCGCACCGTTTTCGGCGGCGAAGGCTACGAACCGTGGCTGTTCCAAACGATGCTGAACGAACTGTCGGAACGCGAACTCGGCGTTGGTTTCATCTATTCGATACTCGAGCTGTTCGCGACCCGTCACGGACTGAGCGACGTGGCGGTCGTACTCGTCAACGAATCGTTCGGCACACAGATGTTCCGACTCGGTGGCCAAGCGGTAACGCCCGACATGGCCGCTCATCTCAGTTCCTCGCCGGGCGTCTACTGCGAACCGGACACCGTGCCCACGGCTGAATGTGACGCCGTGCGCACCGCGTGCCAACTGGCGATGTCACTGCACCTGGCACGCTTCAGCGCCGCCCACGATCCGCTCACCAACATCGCGAATCGCCGCAGCTTCGACGAGGCCCTCGAAGTGGCCGCGGCGCGCAGCGCTCGCTACGGCTGGGCCTTCACTCTCGTAATGGTGGACCTGAATAACTTCAAGGCCGTGAACGACAAATCCGGTCACGAGTTCGGCAACCACCTTTTGCGACAGTTCGGATTCGCTCTACGCCAAGCGGTTCGCCAGGGGGACGTCGCGGCGCGCATCGGCGGGGACGAGTTCGCGGTGATCTTGAGCAACGCCGAGGGGCACGAGTCCTCCGGCTTCACCGAACGTTTGCGGGGTCACCTCGTGACGCTCGGTAATCCCGTAGATTTCACCATCGGCACCGCGACCTCACCGCGCGACTCGACCGATCCCGGCGAGTTACTGCGAATGGCCGATGGTCGCCTCTATGAGAAGAAGGGCATTCGAATCTCATGATGTCTCGAACTGAAGAAGACTTCGAACTGGAATTGCGTTCGCTGCCCGGGGTTCTCAACGTCGGGATGACGAAGCACCCCAACGGCGACGTCAACATCGTCACGCTCGTCGCGAACTCGAAGGATCCACTCGCGACGCGCACGGCGGCGAACCAGATCGCCAGTCTCTACTACCCGGAGGCCGCGATCGTCGTCGAAGACGCCAATCGCGCGCTGATCGATAGCCAGCGCAGCGAGAACTCTCGCGTCGCACTGATCCGCGCCGACTATGACACCAGCGACGGATTCTGTGAGGTCCAACTGTCGGTCGACGGACGCACCGGCATTGGACGAGCCGGCAGTGGCCCGCTGATCGGCGGCGCCGAAGCGACGCTCGCGGCCTTGCGCGACCTCGGCTACGACGTTCCCTATTCGCTCATGACCGTTACCAACGTCACCAACGGTCGCGACTGGCCCGTCATCGTGACCCTTCGTTCTTTGGCGAACGACGCCGATCGTTTCGGCATCGCTCGTTCCGAAGACGATCTCGTCTCGGCGGCGAAGGCGACGCTCGACTCGTTGAATCGTTTTCTCACCGCCTTGGACGGTCGCACCTAACCCTTCGGTTGCTCGACGCAGCTACCGCGCCGACGTGACCGCTTCGTACGTGCGACCTCGCAGTTCGGCGAGTCCGGCCGTGCGCAGCGAACCACCGAGCGCCGTGGCGATGCCGACGCCGGCGACGGCGCCGTCTCGCGGCAACACCACCAGCGCGTTGTCCGCCCCTCGAGCGATGACGATCCCCTGGACACGCGCTTTACGTGCCGCGTCGTCGACCGCGGCGACGCCGGCGGCGACGTCGAGTTCGACGACCGGATTCTCGTACTTGCGGTGCTTGAGGGATCGAAGGTCACGGACCATTTGGATGGAGTCGCGGCCCACGTGGATGGTGGAGCCGGCGATGTCGTCCCACGTGACCGGGATGGGTCGAATCGTCATGCCCAACTGGTCGGCGAGGTAGAGCATCTCCGCGTCGTAGACGAAACGGTCGTAGAAGCCGAGGAGCCCGAGGATCCTGGCCGGTCCCAACTGGAATCCCTTGCATCCGCACTGAGTGTCGCGCAGCTTCGTGCCGGTGTAGTGGCGCACGAGGCGATTGAAGACGCGGCCGGCGAGCGTGCGCAAGAACGTGTCGTAGCCGTCGTCGGCGTCCAGTCTTCGCGCGCCGGGCACGAGTGGGCTGTCGTGCAACGCGACCACGAAATCGGGCAGGTGGACCGGCCGGATTGAGAGGTCGGCGTCGGTCGCGATGACGAACGGGGCGCTCGCGACCGAGATGCCGAGGCGAACGGCGGCTCCCTTACCCCGATTGTGAGGATGTTGGACGAACTGCACGTGGGGGAGATGGCCGTACACGGCGTGCGCGACGCGCATCGTGTCGTCGCTCGAACCATCGTCGACGACGATCACTTCGATCTGCTCGGGGTTCATCTCTTCGAGGACCGGGCGCAGTCGCTCGAAGCCCGCCGCGAGACGAAGCGACTCGTTGTAGGCCGGAATGACGAGGGAGGTAGTGAGGGTCACGGTGTTCTATCTCGACGCGTTCGTCGTTCGGAGTGGTTTGGATCGCGCGAAGTAAACCGTAGTACGACCTCGAACGCGGATCTGACTCTTCGCTTGGGCTTTCGTCATCGAATACGACACTGCATTGTCGTATTCAGTCAATCGCAGCGCGCACGTCTTCACCACGACGTTGCCGATTGTCATACGTGGCGCGAATTATCGGTGGCGACGACGAACGACGCGAAAATTCGTTGGAATCGAGTACGCGACCAGAGGTAGTTTTCTTACATGGGAGTCTTGGTTTTGGGTATGCACCGTTCGGGTACGTCCGCATTGGCGGGCGCCCTCGAGGCGATGGGTTTCGAGGTCGGTCCGCACAATGACATCATGCCCGCCGACGACGCGAACCCGGACGGTTACTTCGAACTGCACAGCATCGTGCGTGCGAATGACGACCTGCTCGCTCATTTCGGTGGGCGCTGGGACAGCCCGCCGGATTTCGCGCCCGACTGGGTCGAGGACGTCGTGGCGATCGAATTCGTCGACGCGGCGCGAACGGCCTTAGGCGAACTCTTCGGTAGCGAGCGTTATCTTCTCAAGGATCCTCGGATCTCGATCCTGCTGCCTCTGTGGCGACGGATCACGAACGACCAAGGCTGCGCCATTGTTATCGTTCGCGACCCGCTGGAAGTGGCGGCGTCGCTCACGAAGCGCAACGGGCTGCCCACGCTCACGGGTCTGGCGTTGTGGGCGGCGTACCACCGCGCGATGCTTCGTGACCTCCAGGGGGCGCGCGTGCACGTGTGCAACTACGCCGATCTCATTGAAAATCCCGTCGAAGTTCTTACCGACATCGCGGCGAGCCTTCGGGAGTGGGGCGAGGTGCGCGAGGACCTGGACCTCACGAAGGTATTCGCGTCCATCAAGCCGGAACTTCGTCGAAACACGATTGTCGACGCGGACCTGGTGTCCGAGGCGTCACCCGTTGAGATAAACGAATTGATGAAACTTACGTTGGATCAGCGCGGCCGACACGATGTGTTCGACATGGGCACCGTGCTGGAGCCGGGTTGGTGGGAAGGACCACTGCTCGAAGAGCGACGCGTTCTGCTGCAGTGGGCTCTCGGCGCCATTGCCGAATTGGAGACGCACAACGCGAATCTCCTCACTGAGAATGGGATCCTTTGGAAGCAGGTCGACGCGGCGACGCGCGAGGCAGCCCAACTGCGTGAGCGCATCGAGCGGGTGCGACGACTGGTCCCGGGACCGCTCCGTCGCATCGCGGCGAAGATCTCACGCTGATCGAGCGTCAGACGTGACTGCCGAGAGCAACGACCTCGCCATGATTGACGCGTCCGCATCAACGTTCGTGATTTGGTTCACGGGAATCTCCGGGGCCGGGAAGTCAACGATGGCCCTGATCGTCGAGGAGCGACTGCGCGAGCAAGGACTGCTCGTGCACAACCTCGACGGCGACGCGCTTCGCCTTGGCCTGAACCGCGATCTCGGATTCAGTGACGCCGATCGTGCGGAAAATATCCGTCGAGTCGGCGAATTGGCTCGTCTCTTCAACAACGTCGGCATGATTGTCCTCGTCGCCGCCATTTCGCCGTTTCGTGCGGGGCGTGACGCTGCGCGCGAACTCGCGGGACCCGGGAGGTTCGTCGAAGTCCACGTGGACACACCGTTGGAAGTCGCTGAAGAGCGCGACGTGAAGGGTCTTTATAAAAAAGCACGCAGCGGACAGTTGCTCAACTTCACCGGCATCGACTCGCCGTATGAGGCTCCCTCGCATCCCGAAGTCCGCGTTGACTCCTCGTTCGCAACGCCCGAGGACGGCGCCGATGAAGTGTTTCGAGTGTTGCGGACGATGGGGCTGATCTCGGCCTAGTCCTCAGTCGGCGTTGGGCGCACCGGACGGCGAAGTTCCATCGGGGCCTGGTGTAAAGAAGGGCTGCGGATGAGCTGCGGGGATCACCGGCATCGCGGGAACACCCGACGCCACGCAGCGGATCAAATCCATCTGGCGCTCGTCGCGCTGTTTCGCGGCGGTGTTAAATCCTTCCACGGCTTTGGCCACGAGCGACGCGTGCGCTGGTTCATCACGTGCGGCGCGGTCGACGACTGTCCGCTGGCGTTCAACGGACTCCAAATGAGTCCGCGCCGCCTCCCAGTACCGCACGGCTCTTTCGGCTAACTCGAGCGCCTCTCGCTCTTGGGCGCATTGGCTCGGTTGACGCTTGCGACGGGTCCAGGTGAAGATGACGACGCCAATGCCGCCGAGCAGCAGGACGCCGCCACCGAGCGCGATCAGTGCGGCCCCGCTACTGCTCGACGTCGTGGTGCCGACCGCTTGTCGACTGGAAGCGCCGGCCGGGGACGTCAGCGCGGTGCCGAGTCCCATCGCGGCACCAAGGACTGTCATCGTCGACAGCGCGCGGCGAGTCGGTCCACCACGGGAATACCTTGTCGCGCCCATCGATGCCCCTTCGCGAACGAGTTCGCTACCCAATGGCAAGAACGATACATCGTGTGTCGAGTTCGTACCTGATGGCCGGGCCATTAGCCCGCCGGTCCGGCATCGACGTCAGCGCTCGTAGTGCTGTACTCCGTCAACGCGGCGCGGGATTGAAAGGGGATTGCCTTCTTGCAACGCCGGAGGTAGGAGTTCATCGGGCACCGATTGGAACGTCACCGGACGCAGCCATCGCTCGATCGCGGCGGCCCCGACCGACGTGCCGGCGCTCGACGTCGTAGCGGGCCACGGCCCGCCGTGTTGCATCGACCAGCTCACGCCTACGCCCGTCGGATATCCGTTGACGATGACCCGGCCGCTACGGTGCGAACCGAGTTCCAAGAGCCATTTACTGTCGCGATCGTTCTCGACGCAGAAGAGGCTGAAGGTCAGTGCCGGTTCGCTGGCGAGCAGGGCGTCGCGCAGTTCGTCCGTCGATCCGTAGCGAACGATGAGCGCCACCGGACCGAAGCACTCTTCGCGCAGCGCGTACGCGTCGCGACCAACGAATCGCGCGACGTCTACTTCGTACAACTGCGCGGCCGTGTGGGCGTCACTTCCGGCGTCTGGTTGAACCAACGCGCGCACGTCGCTGATCGCGGCGATCGCTTCGGCGCCGCGACGAAAGTGATCGGCGATCGAAGAACTGAGCATGGTGAAGCGTCCGAGCGACGACAGGGCCTCGATCGTCGCGGTAACGAGGGCGTCGCCGTTGACGCCGTGGGGCACGAAGACCAGTCCCGGCTTCGTGCAGAACTGGCCAACCCCCAGCGTCATCGACCCGGCGAGGCCGGTCCCGATCTCGGCGCCGCGTTCTTCGGTCGCGCTTTCGGTCACGACGAGCGGATTCGCCGAACCGAGTTCTCCGAAAAACGGGATCGGCACGGAACGAGTGTTCGCCCGTTCCCACAGGGCCAGTCCGGCCCCCACGGAACCCGTGAAACCGACGGCGCTGACGTTGGGTGCGTCCACGAGTGCCGTGCCGGCACTGAAACCGAAGACGATGTTCACGGTTCCTTCGGGTGCTTCGACACGTTGCGCGCCGCGCTCGAGCGCGGCGAATGTCGCGGCGCTCGTCGCCGGGTGCGCCGGGTGGGCCTTGATCACGACGGGACAGCCGGCGGCGAGGGCGGAGACCGTGTCGCCGCCCGGCACCGAAAAGGCAAAGGGGAAGTTCGAGCTGCCAAAGACACCGACGACGCCGATCGGGGACTTCGCTCGGCGCAGATCGGGCAGTGGTCCCATGGGCGACTCGGTGGCGTGATCGATGGTCGCGTCGAGAAACGAACCTTCGGTCACGACGTCGGCGAAGAATCGCAGCTGGAACGCGGTTCGCTTCAATTCTCCTTCGAGGCGCGCCGTTGGCAACGCGGTTTCGGCGTTCGCGACCGCGACCAGGTTGGCCGCGTCGCTCTCGAGTTCCTCGGCCATCGCCCGAAGCAGTCCGGCGCGCCAACGTAACGGACGATTCGAGTAGTCATCGAGGGCGTGTGCCGCGCGCTGCGTGGCCGCGAGAACCTCGTCGTCGCTCGACGCGGCGAAGCCGAGCGAACGCGCTTCGCCCGTCGATGGATTGGTGCTGATGACGTCAGTCACGTCTCTCCGTTCTGGGAAGTCGAATTGGTGCGCCCGCGTGGACCGGCGCGATGGTGACGATGTTGTGGCCGCAGAGCGACGCGAGCGCGAGCCGGTCGAGTTCGTCGCCATAAAAGGCGACGTTGGTGGGCGACAGGATCAATTCGCCCGTCCACTCGTCGAAGATCAGCTCCAGGCCTCCATCTTTGGTCCAGCGCCACAACTGATTCGGTTGATAGCAAGAGATCAGCAGACCGCCGGCCGCGTCGAAGGCCAAGCCGTCCGGGACACATCGTTCCAACTCGATCACGCGTACCAGTTCGGTGCCGTCGAGGGACATCGCGCTGACTGCGGGCGCGGCCGATTCGATGATCCAGAGCGTCGTGTCGTCGATGGCGATTCCGTTCGCGAAGGCCAGCGGGCGACTGTCTACCCGAGTCGTGGCGCCGTCTTGCTCGATGACGACAATGCCGCCGTTGCCGTTAGCGAATTTTCCGGAGTCCGAGACGAAGAGTCGACCGTCGGGTGCGAACGCCGGGTAGTTGGGATAATCGATCGCGTCACCGAAGGCCACGACCGTGAATGACGGGTCCATCGTCCAGACCTGGTGATTACCCGGGTCACAGATGTACAGCGTCCCGTTCGCGTCCAGGGCCATGCCCAAGAGCGCGCCACCGTCGATGGTGGTGACGATGCTGACCGCTCCATCGAGCTCCACGCGGTAGACCTGTCCCGCCTCGCCGCCGGCCCAGAGGCACGTGCGGGCCGGGTCCCAACAGATGCCCTCGACGTGGTCGAACCCGGTGGCGAGTATTTGGTAGTCGAGGGCGTCGGGAAGCGTGTTCGTCATCACGAACTCCGGCGAAGACCAAGACCAGAGTCGGAGTCGGAGTTGAAGAAGTGGAAGTGATCGGGATTGAGACGGACCTGGAGGTGATCGCCGACCGCGACGCCCGAACGCGGATCCGTCTTGGCGACCAACCTCGTCGGGCGCGAGACGACGGCGCCGCTGTCGTTGACCACGACGGCGTTGTCTCCCTCGCCGTCGACCATCGAAAGGTGCACGAGGATCTCCGCGCCCAACGCCTCGCGACGTTCAACTCTCGTCGTGATCGACTCGGCACTCGAAGCGCCCAACACTTCGACGTCCTCGGGACGAACACCGAAGACCACGCCCGGACCGTCGACTTTGGGCGGTTCGTGTGACGCGGCGTATCTCGAGGGGACGACGAGATGCTGCGAGCCGAGAACGAGGGCCACGCCGTCGGAGTGGGACTCGAGGTCAACACGTAAGAGGTTCATCGGGGGAGCCCATGAAACCGGCGACGAATTCGTTATGGGGATGATCATAGAGGTCCTGGGGTGTGTCGCACTGCTCGAGTTTCCCTCCGCGCATGACCGCCTCTCGATCGCCAATCGTCATCGCCTCAATTTGGTCGTGCGTCACGTAGACCGTCGCCACGCCACAATCCTTGGGCAACACGTTGTTGACGACTTGGCCGCCAATGGAGAGTGAATCCGACGTGATGTCCTCCAAACCGGCCGACATGCGAAGCGCGGTGGTCTTGCCGCAGCCCGACGGTCCGACGGCCCGACGAGGACCAGGAGATATCGGCTAAGCCGTATTGTGTATTCCTGTGTCGAACATAACTGATCAAGATAAGCGTTACGAAGTGCAATCGGTGGCTCGGGCCGCGTGGTTGCTCGATCTCGTGGGCAATGCCGGCGCCAGGGGCCTTGGTGTCACTGAGATTGCCGGCCACCTGAAAGTGGCGAAAAGCACGGCTCTTTCGCTGGCGCGCACGCTCAGCGCGGCTGGCCTGTTGCGAGCGGTCGATCCCGGTCCGCGCTACGTGCTCGGCCTCAACCTCCTTCGACTCGGCGACCTCGTCGGACAACAGACCTCCATCGCCGAGCTCGGCTTGCCCACCCTGCGCGAACTTTCCAGTGTGACCGGTTTGACCGCTCGCCTCGCCATGAATGAAAACGGCTATCCGGTCTTCCTCGAACGAATCGACGGCGAGGGGTCTATCCGCTTTCACGCCCCCCCGGGTCAACGCGAGGAACCGCACGCGACCGCCGCCGGCAAAGCGATCCTCGCCGAGATGAGCGAACAACAGGTTCGCGACCTCATTGCCGAAGCCGGTATGGCCGTTCACACGTCCAAAACACTGACTGACATTAGTGACCTGCTCGAGGACCTCGATCGAGTTCGCGTCGAGGGCTACGCCACCGACGACGAAGAAGAGGCTGACGGGGTATTTTGCGTCGGTGCGGCATTCTTCGACCACCAAGGGAAATGCGCGGGCGCCCTTAGCATTACCGGACTCGAAGTCGACGTGCCGCTTCGCGAGGTGCAACGCCTGGGCGCAATCGTGAAAGAGCGCGCCGAGCGCATGACGATCCTGCTCGGTGGTATTCGTCCCGGACGAAGCTGACGCGCGCTCGTCGTACGCTCACCCCACGACGTCGCGCTCGAAACGGTGGCCGAACCGATCGTCGGTGAGGACGAAGTGTTGATCAGCCCGCTACTCGCGGGCGTGTGCGGTCCGTGTGGCGACTGTAGTGAGTGCCGGATCGGCGCAACCAATCTCTGCACGACCTACAACGAAATCGGCTTCACTCGTCCCGGCGCGGGCGCCTTACGCAGTGACGTCACCGACGACGAACCGCGCGGCAAGGTCGTCATCGCGCTGACGTAGCTCGCGCCTTCGTCAATCGTCGAATTGCAGACCGAGGCGACTGAGATAGCCGAGCCCCATGACCGCGGCTTCACATCCAATCTCGGCGAGCGCGTCGACGTCATCGTCATCTCGGATTCCACCGGCGGCGACGACGGCGATTCCACTCGCGCACACCTTTCGGTACAGCGCGAGGTCGGGTCCGCGCATCGTGCCGTCACGTTCGATGGCGGTGACGTGCAGACGCACGACACCAGCTTCGGTACAGCGCGACAGTGCGTGGTCGACGTCCAGTCCGCTCGTCGCGGTCCAACCGCGTACGGCGATGCGACCGTCGGCGACGTCCAGTGCCACGAGTAGTTGCTCGCCGAAGGTACGCGCGAAGAGCTGGAGCGCGTCGTCGCTTTCCCACGCCGCCGTGCCGACGATGACCCGCGACGCCCCGGCGTCGAGCGCCGCACGCGCCGCCTCAATCGAACGGATACCGCCCGAAACCTGTAGGGGGATACCGTCGGCAACGGCGGCGCAACGTAGGACGACCTCGCTGCGCAATGCCCCGTCGCGGGCGCCCTGAAGATCGACAATATGGATCAGGGGTGGTGCGGTCGCCACGATTCGCGACATGAACTCTTCGATCGGTTGGCGAAAGATGACCCGCTCGAAGTCCCCCTGCTCGAGGCGGACGGCATCATTGCCGAGGAGGTCGAGTGCGGGGATCACTTGCATAGCAGCGTGTTAGCATGTTAGCATAGTGAAATGACCAGTGGCAAAGTAACTTCGGCCGAAGCCAATCCCGAGACCGCCGCACGATTCGATGAACTCGTCGAGGCGTTCGCGGCTCTACGCGACAAAGCGGTCACGGCCGCATTCTTGCGTGACCTCTGTACGACGACCGAGATCGACGCCATGGGTCAGCGACTTCAAGTCGCGCGTTTGGTGAACGAGGGTGTCTCGTACCAAGAGATTTCACGTCGTACCGGAGCCTCGACGGCAACGGTGACGCGCGTCGCCCAGTGGCTGCACTACGGCGAGGGCGGCTACACCTCCGTTCTCAAAAGGAGCCGACGATGACCCGCCGCCTATCTTTGGCACTGCCGTCCAAGGGTCGCCTTCGCGAACCGTCGTGGTCGTTGTTGGAAGCGAGTGGTGTCTCGCCACAAGAGCCCGGTGAACGAGTCCTGCAGTCGCACTGTCGCAATGCCGACATCGACCTGCTCTTTGTACGCGCCGAGGACGTGCCCGAATACGTCCAAGACGGCGTCGTTGACTGCGGCATCACCGGACTCGACCTGATCTCAGAGCGTGAGTGCGACGTCGAAGTGCTCCTTCGCCTCGGCTACGGGGCGTGTTCGTTGCAGGCCGCCGTCTCGATGGAAGATGAAGCGCGGCGCATCGAAGACCTGGCCGGTCGCAGGATCGCCACGTCGCACCCGCGGGTCGCCGCCCGCGCCTTGGCGGCCCTCGGTATCGAAGTCGAACTCGTGCGGGTCACGGGGTCAGTGGAGATTTCGCCGCGACTCGGACTCGCCGACGCGATCATTGACCTCGTGTCGACGGGCAGCACGCTTCGCATCAACGGCCTGCGTTCGATCGGCACCCTGTTCGAATCTGAAGCGGTGCTGGTCGGGAAAGTCGGTTCGACGGATCACGAGGCTCGCCGGACGCTCACAATGGTGCTCGGTTCGGTCATCAATGCTCGGGCGAACCGTTACCTCTTGTGCAACGTCGCCAAGATCCGTCTTGATGAAGTGACGGCGCTTTTGCCAACGTCCGGTTCGCCGACAATCATGGATCTGGCGACGCCCGGCGTCGTGGCGGTGCACGCGTTGGTACCGGCGGCCGAGATCTGGTCGCTGCTGCCGAAGCTGGAGGCCGCGGGGGCGAGTTCAATTCTCACCCTCCCCGTTGAGCGGATGGTGCCGTGAGCAAGCCCGTCGCCACCGAAAAGCCCGTCACCATTGAGGAGATCGTCGACGACGTTCGCGCTCGCGGTGACGCCGCGCTCGTCGAATGGTCGAAGAAGTTTGACGGTACGACGGCGTCGAGTCCTCAGCGCGCCGTCGCATATGGCGACATTCCCACGTCGGCCGTACTGGCCGCGGCCGAGAATGTCCGCGCGTGGCACGCCGCGCAACGACCGGCGGACCTCATCCTTGAGGTGTCGCCCGGCGTCACCCTCGAACGTCGTTGGACCCCGATCCGTTCGATCGGCGTCTACGTTCCCACCGGCCTGGTGTCGTCGCTCATCATGTCCGGTGTGCCGGCCCAGGTCGCCGGCGTCGAGCGCATCGTGGTCTGCACCCCGCCCAACGGTTCGGCCGCGGTCGCCGCCGCCGCCGCGCTCCTCGGCATTGACGAGGTATGGGCAATCGGCGGCGCGCATGCGATTGCCGCCATGGCCTACGGCACCGAGTCGATTGCCCCCGTCGACAAGATCTTCGGTCCCGGCGGTGGCGCGGTCAACGCCGCCAAGCTGCTCGTCAGTCGAGACGTCGCGATTGACCTGCCGGCCGGACCCAGTGAAGTCGTCGTCGTCGCGGACGTCGGATTCGATCCAGTCATTGTTCAACAAGAACTCGACGCCCAGATGGAGCACGGTCCCGACTCGCGCGCCCACGTGGTGTGGGTGGGCGATGACCTCGAGGCCGCGCTGAATGAAGTCGAGGAGTACGCCGCCGAGCACGTCGCCCTCTTGGGTGAGCGTGCCGAGTCCTTGGCGAATCGCATTCGAAACGCCGGGGCGGTGTTCGTCGGTCCGTACTCACCGGTCCCGGCGGGCGACTACGCCACCGGTGGTAATCACGTCTTACCGACCGGTGGGTGGGCCAAATCGACCGGCGGTCTTGGTCTCGAGGCCTTCATGAAGACGGTGACCGTCCAGCGCGTGACGAAAGAGGGTCTGGAGCGGCTGGCGCCCACGATTGAGGCCCTGGCTGATCTCGAAGACATGCCCGCGCACAAGATCACGGCGCGCCGATGAAACGGCCCGTCGCTCTCGCCAGTTACCAGTGGCCACCGTCGAATGAGGTGATTGCCGAGAAGGTGGGACTGGACCCGCGTGACATCATCCGCTTCGACGGCAACGTCGCTGCCACGCCGCCGCCGAGTGCGCGCCCGGGGGCGCTGGCCCGCGCCCTCGCCGACGTCAACGAATACGACCGAGGGCGCTACCACTCATTGCGTTCGGCGATTGCCGAACGACACGGCGTCGGCATCGATCAGGTCGCGCTCGGGGCCGGCAGTGACGAGTTCATCG
>Ga0209483_1000274_pt1 | contig 47430 bp, 54 predicted proteins | sample NGEPerA_FD_184508 | JGI IMG/M metagenome (GOLD analysis project Ga0209483, IMG submission 184508) | Arctic peat soil microbial communities from the Barrow Environmental Observatory site, Barrow, Alaska, USA - NGEE PermafrostL2-A... | ecosystem: Environmental > Terrestrial > Soil > Wetlands >...
GCTTCAAGGCGACCGCGCCCGCATCGTGCATCTGATCGCATCGTTCAAGCCCGACATCGTGTTTCACGCGGCCGCCTTGAAGCACGTGCCGATCTTGGAGCGCGACTGGGGCGAGGGCATCAAGACCAACGTGTTCGGCTCGATCAATGTCGCGGACGCGGCGGAGGCCGCCGGTTGCGCCGCCATGGTGATGATCTCGACCGACAAGGCGATCGAGCCGGTGTCGGTCCTCGGCGCCACCAAGCGGCTGGCCGAAATGTATTGCGAGGCGCTTGACGGCGAGCTTCGCCGCCGCGATGCCAACAAGCGCAACATGCGGCTGATCTCGGTGCGGTTTGGCAATGTGCTCGCGTCGAACGGCTCGGTGGTACCGAAGTTCAAGGCGCAGATCGAAGCCGGCGGCCCAGTCACCGTCACGCATCCCGACATGGTGCGTTACTTCATGACCATCCGCGAAGCCTGCGATCTGGTCATCACCGCTTCCAGTCACGCGCTCGCGGTCAATGACGGCAAGGTTTCGGTCTATGTGCTCAACATGGGTCAACCGGTGAAAATCGTCGACCTGGCCGAACGCATCATCCGCCTCTCCGGGCTTGAGCCCGGCCGCGACATCCAGATTGTCTTTACCGGCATCCGGCCGGGCGAACGGCTGCATGAAATATTGTTCGCGCGTGAGGAAGAAATGTCGGAGACTGGCATTGACGGCATCGTGGCGGCCAAGCCCGTGCAGGCTTCGCTCGATCACGTGCGTGCCTGGGTGGCGCAATTGGAGCAGGGCCTTTCCGTCAACGAGCGTGCCGTAATTTATAATGTGCTGCGCGACGCGGTGCCGGAATTTCGCGGGGAAGCCGCGTAAGGACATCGACCATGGACGTGGCGGGATTTTTCAAAACCGAGTTTACCGAGCACCATGCGGTCGCGCGCGCGAGCGAAGCCGCGCTCGCCGATGCCTTCGCAAAGCTGCTGGCCGCCTGCGTCGCCGCGATCCGCGCCGGCGGCAAGATCATGCTGTTCGGCAATGGCGGTAGCGCCGGCGACGCGCAGCATCTCGCGACCGAGCTGACCATCCGCTACAAAAGTGATCGTGCGCCGATCGCCGCCATCGCGCTCACTACCGACACCTCGGCGCTCACCGCCGCCGGCAACGACCTCGGTTTCGAGCAGATTTTCGCGCGCCAGATCGCCGCGCTCGGCAAGCCCGGCGACGTCGTCATTGCAATTTCGACCTCGGGCAAAAGCCCGAACATCATCGCCGGCCTCAAGCAGGCGCGCTCGATGAAACTCGTCTCCGCGGCGTTCGGCGGCAAAGGCGGCGGCGACATGACGGGGCTCGCCGATCCATTGCTGGTCGTGCCCTCCGACACCACCGCGCGCATCCAGGAAATGCACATCCTCATCGGCCAGATGCTGTGCGGCGCGCTCGAGATCGAGTTGGGGTTAGTGAAGTAGGGCGGGATTAGCGAAGCATAATCCGCCGCCGGCCTGGCGGGTTACGCCTCCCGCCTTCGCGCCGTAAAAAACAGGGGCGTATCCCCATGTCTGAATTCTAGCCAGCAAAATAACGCAGTTTTTCATCATGCGAAATCAGCATTCACCATACTGAAAACACCTTGACTCTGATGGCCCATAAGTTTTCTCTGACGGCAGGGAGAAAATAACACCATGGACGCAAAGATCCTGCCGGGACCCGGCACCAAGGCCCATCCGCCACGTTCGCGCGCCGATGGCGAACGGCACAGCATTCAATCGGTCGACCGGGCTCTGTTCCTGCTCGAGACCATCGCCGAGGCCGGCGGGGAGGCGACGCTCACCGATCTCGCCACCCGCACCGGCTTGAATATCTCGACCTGCCATCATCTTCTGGCGACGCTGATCCAGCGCGGCTTTGCCGCCAAGGTGCCCGGCCGCCGCCTTTACGCTCTCGGCGCCCGCATCCTCTATCTCGGCCATGCCTGCTTGCAGGTCGACCTGCCGCGCCGCGCCCAGCCCTTCCTCGAGGCGGTCAATGCCGCCACCGGCGAGACCGTCCACCTCGCCGGGCTCCAGGGCGACTCGGTCGTCACGCTCGCCCGCCGCGAAGCGCGCCACGCCGTGCGCGTCGACTCCGGCAAGGTAGGCAAGCTGGAAGCGCCGCACGCCACCTCGCTCGGCAAGGCGATCATGGCCTGGCTGCCCGAAGAGGAAATGCAGCGCATGGTCGGGCCCGGCATGAAACGCTTCACCGATCACACCATCACCGAATTCCCCGAGCTGATCGAATCGCTGCGGCAAGTGCGCCGCAACGGCTTCGCCATCGACCGCGAGGAGTTTCTGCCCGGCGTGATCTGCGTCGGCGCCGCCATTCGCGATCAGGCCGGCACCGTGATTGGCGCCATCAGCGCCTCGACGCCGATGATGCGAGCGTCGCAAGAGCACATCGACCTGATGCGCGACGAAATCCTCGCCGCCACGCGCGCGCTGTCGGCGCAGTTCGGCGCCCCGGCCGTCACTGACCGCGCGCAAGCGGTTGCCAATTGAACGGCGCCCGCGGCGTCTGACCTAAGTAATTTTTTCTTGGAGGAACGATGTATTCACCGGCCGGCGTGAAAACCAACCACAATGAATTTCCAATCCCGGACACCATGCGCGCCTGGGTGCTCGGCGATCCCGGACAACTGAGTATCACTGAGAAGCCGACGCCGGTTCCGAAAAAGGCCGAGGTGTTGGTACGCATCGACGCGGTCGCAATTTGCGCGACCGATCTGGAAATCATCTATCACGGCCCGCCCGCGTCAATCCAAGGCGGCCTGCCGTTCAACAAAGGCTTCACTCCCGGTCACGAATATATGGGTACCGTGGTGGCGCTCGGCGCCGGCGTCGATGAATACAAAATCGGCCAGCGCGTCGCGGTCGAAATCCATGCCGGCTGCGGCCAGTGCAAGCGCTGCCGCGAGGGCATGTACACCTCGTGCCACAACTACGGCCTCAATTACGGCGACGTCGATAAGGGCCACCGCGCCAATGGCTTTACCACCGACGGCGGCTTCTGCGAATACCAGGTCAATCACATCAACACGCTGGTTTCGATCAACGACGAAATGTCGGACGAAGTGGGCACGCTGGTCGTGACCGCCGGTACCGCCATGTATGCGCTCACCGAGCTCGGCGGGCTGGTTGCCGGCGAAAGCGTGTGCGTCACCGGCCCCGGCCCCATCGGACTTATGGCTGTTGCAGTGGCCAAGGCATTGGGTGCGCAGCCGGTCATTCTCACCGGCACCCGCGATAATCGCCTCGATATCGGCAAACAGTTAGGGGCCGACGCCGTCATCAACATCCGCAACACGCCGGATGTCGTTGCCGAGGTCAAGAAGCTCAACGGCGGCAAGGGCGTCGATTATGTGGTCGAATGCTCGGCGGCAACGAGCGCGGTCAACGACGCGGTGCGCATGGTCAATCGCGGCGGCCGCGTGTGTCTCGCCGCTTTCGCGCACGAGGAAGTGCCGGTCGACGTCGCGCATATCGTGCGCAACAACATCTACATGTACGGCATCCGCGGCGAAGGAAAGAGCGCGACGCATCGCGCCGAAGCCTTCATGCAGCAGAAGCGCTTCGACGCCACCAAGATCCACACCCACACCTTCCCGCTGGAAGACCTTCCGACCGCGATCCGCTACGCCAAGGACCGCGTCGAGGACGCCATCAAGGTGGTGGTGAAAAACCAGATCGGCGCCGCGAATAAAGTGGCGGCGGAGTAAATGTTGTCATCACCGGGCCGGCGCGAAGCGCCGTGACCCGGTGATCCCGCTTAGGGACGCAGTGCGCCAGCCTAAGCGGGATGGCCGGGACAAGCCCGGCCATGACAAGAGAGAGGCCAAACCACCATGCTCACCTGCGACGAATACATCACAGCCACGTCGCTCGCCGATGCCTTCGCGGCGATGGAGGCTAATCGCGAGCGTTATCGTATCGTCGCCGGCTGCACGGACACCTTGCCTTGGGCGCGCGAAGGCAGGGCGGGCGATGTCAATATTCCGGTGCTGATCGACGTCTCGAAAATTCCGGAGCTCAACGAACGCTGGATCGGCGACAACCGCCTGCGATTGGGTGCGGCGACGCCGATCCAACGGTTCCTCGACGATCCTGCGCTCGGCCATGCCATGCCGGAAATGCCTCGTTGCGCGGTCTGGTTCGCCGACGATCAAATCCGCGCGCAGGCCACCATTGGCGGCAATATCGTCAATGCCTCGCCAGCCGCCGACGCGACGCCCTGTTTCGAGGCGCATGACGCCTCCGTCGAAATCGCCGCGTCGCATAACGGAAAAATTGTCGCGCGCACGATGCCGCTATGCGAATTCGTCACCGGCCCGGGCAAAACCGCGCTGAAGGAAGGCGAGATCGTCACGGCGATCGAATGCGACGCGCTTCCCGGTTTCGGCGGCAGTTTCGAGAAAGTCGGCCACCGCCGCTCGCTGGTGATTTCGCTGGTTTGTCTCGCCGTGCTGGTCAAACTCGACCGCGACGGCCGCACAATCGATGACACGCGCCTCGCTATCGCCGGCATTCGCCCGGTGCCGCGCCGCCTGCGCGAAATCGAGAACCTGCTGCGCGGCAAAAAGCTCACCGCGGAACTATTGGAAGAAGCCGCCGACATGCCGCTCGATCTGGTGCAATCGCGCACGCGGCAAGACTATCGCCGCGACGTGGTGCGCGGCTTTCTGGTGCGCGGGTTGATTGCTGCCGCCAAACGCGCAGGCGCTTCGCCCGACGCGCTGACGCCCGAGCTGGAGGCGGCCTATGCCTGACCTCCGCTTCGAGGCCACCATCAATGGCAAGAAGATCAAGCGCAACGCCAAACCGTCGCAGCGCCTGCTCGATTTCCTGCGCGACGATCTCCACCTCACCGGCAACAAGGAAGGCTGCGGCGCCGGCGAATGCGGCACCTGCTCGGTCTTTGTCGATGGCGTGCTGATGAAATCCTGCCTCTTGCCGGTGGCGAAGGCGCAGGGCGCCCGTATCGACTCAATCGAATCGCTCGCGCCCACCGGCGAACTGAGTGTGCTGCAAAAAGCCTTTCATAAGGCCGGCGCCAGCCAATGCGGCTATTGCATTCCCGGCATGGTGATGGCGGCCACCGCCGCGTTGCGCGCCAATCCCTTTGCCGGCCGCGAGGAAATCAAGGAAAGGCTCGGCGGCAATATCTGCCGCTGCACCGGCTACCAGAAAATCTTCGACGCGGTTGAGCTTGCGCGCGACGTGCAGAACGGCCGCCTGCCGGCGACCGCGTTGCTCGAAACCGACACCGCCGACGGCGAGGTGATCGGCCGCAACGTGCGCCGCATCGATGCGCCGAGCAAGGTGTCGGGCCGTCTCAAATATGCCGGCGACATGACGATGCCGGGCATGTTGCATGTCCAGGTGCTGCGCTCACCGCACGCCCATGCGCGCATTATGTCGATCGACACCTCGGCCGCTGAAGCCATGGACGGCGTCGAGGCGGTCATCACCTCCAAGGACGTGCCCGGCCAGGACGGCTTCGGCGTCTTCGTGCACGACCAGCCGATCATGGCGCGAGGCAAGGTGCGTTATGTCGGCGAAGCCATCGCGGCGGTTGCGGCGGAAGATGCGCTCACCGCCAAGCGCGCCGTCGCGGCGATCAAGGTGGTCTACGAGCAGCTCCCACCGGTGTTCGATCCCGACGAGGCGATGCGCGAAGGCGCGGCCGTCGTGCATGACTATGCGCCCGACAATATCACCAAGCACATCCCGATCCGCGTCGGCGACGTCGAGGCCGGCTTTGCCGCCTCCGATCTGGTGGTCGAAGAGAGCTATTCGACGCAGGCCATCGAGCACGCCTATCTGGAGCCGGAAGCGGGGCTGGCTTACGTCGACCACGACGATGTCGTGACGGTCGTTTCGCCGAGCCAGAACATCACCCATCACCGCCATATGCTGGCGCGCATCATTGCCAAGCCCATCGCCAAAGTGCGCTTCATCATGTCGCCGGTCGGCGGCGGCTTCGGCGGCAAGGAGGACATGATGTACCAGGGCATGCTCGCTCTGCTGGCGATGAAGACCATGCGCCCGGTGCGGCTCGTGTTCACACGCGAGGAGTCGATCATCTCGACCGCCAAGCGCCATCCCTCGCGCACCACATTGCGCATGGGCGTGATGCGCGACGGCCGCATCCGCGCCTTGTCAATGCGCATGATCTGCGACGGCGGTGCTTACGGGCTGTCGACCGAAGGCGTCATGCGCAAGGCCGCGATTCTCGCCGCCGGGCCTTACGTCATTCCGAACGTGCGCATCGACACCTATGGCATCTATACCAACAACACGCCGTCCGGCGCGTTCCGTTCCTTCGGCGCGTTGCAGACGCAATTCGCCACCGAAAGCCATCTCGACATTATCGCCGAAAAGCTTGGTCTCGATCCGTTCGAAATGCGCCGCATCAACGCCATGCGCGACGGCGCGACCACCCACACGAAACAGAAGCTCGGCTCGGTCAGCCTGATGCGCGCGCTTGACGCCGCCGAACAGGCTTCCGGCTGGCAAGTCGGCGCGCCTAATGTGCGCGGGCCAACGCGCGGCGATCTCAATCGCGACGACGTGCGCCCGCCGGTCTCGCTCGGTGCGCGCTTTAGCGCCGATAGCAAACAAGAGGCGGCCGAATAATGGCGCGCAAACGCGGACGAGGCATGGCAGCCTGCTGGTACGGCATCGCGCGCACCGCGACGGTTGACCGCGCCGCCGCCTGGGCTGAGATCGACGACGGTGGCTCGGCCAAGATCGTCACCGGTGTCACCGAAATCGGCGAAGGCATTCTCACCGTACTGGCCCAGATCGCCGCGCATGAAATGGGCGTGAAGCCGGAGCACGTCGTCATCGGCGATAACGACACCGCGCGCGCGCCGGAAGCGGCGCATGCCGGCGCCAGCCGGCAGACTTATATGATCGGCAACGTGGTTGCGCTCGCATCGCGTGAAGCGCGCCAGCGTCTGGTCGATGTCATGGCCGAGATGTGGGACGCGCCGCCGGAAACGATCCGCACCGGCAACGGCGAAATCTGGGCCGAGAATACCAATCACCGCATCTCAATGGGTGAGGCGGTCGCTTGCGCCAAAAATCGTGGCGTGGTGCCGATCGGCTCCGCCACGTTCGGAACCAACACGACCGGCCTCGACGCGGTCGATGGCGCCGGGCGCCCGTGGCAGGCGTATGTCTTCGGCTGTCAGGTCGCCGAAGTCGAAGTCGACACGATCACTGGCGAAGTGCAGGTGCTGGCCGTCTGGGCGGCGCATGATGTCGGCCGCGCCGTCAATCCGCAGGGCGTCGAAGGCCAGATCGAAGGCGGCATCGTGCAGGCGATCGGCCAGGGCCTGATGGAAGACTATCAGATCAAGGACGGCCACACCTCGACGTCCGGTTTCGCGAAATACATCCTGCCGACGTCGCTCGATGTGCCGCGCGTCAATTCGATCATCATCGAAGACCCCGATCCGATCGGGCCGCTGGGCGTGAAGGGGATCGGCGAGCCGGCGATGGTGCCGACGATTCCCGCCGTCATGAACGCGATCTATGACGCAATCGGCGTGCGCGTGTTCGAGCTGCCGGCAACGCCGGAGAGAATCCTGACGGCACTGCGTGCCAAAAACATGGCGCAGGCCGTGGAGTAGAGTTGATGAGCGTGGCGGACTTAAACGTGACAGCGGATATTCAAGAGCAGCCGTTCATGGCTGATCTCGCCGCCATCCGCCGTCTCGCCGGCCTGTTGCCGGGCGCGTGGCCGGTGGCGGTCAACGGCATTCGGGTCGCGGCTTCGGTCCGCCCGAACAAATTCGTAATCGAGGGCGGCGATGAAACGCCCATCACCATGCCACGCACGGCTTTCCAGGTGGTTTATCCCGACGCCACCGTGATGATCGATTCCGGTCTCGACCAGGAAACGCACGGTTCCTTTTCGACGCCCGACAAGCATGAGCCGTATTTCCCGGAGGAATTCGCCAAGCTCCAACAGGCGCTCAATGCCGCGCGCATGATCGTGCTGACCCATTTCCACGCCGACCACGTCGCCGGCGTCACGCAAGCCGCCAACTTCGATGAACTGGCGGCCAAGACCTTGATCTCGGTCGCCACCGCGCAATGCCTGCTCAACACGCCGCATAAGCCTCACCTGCGAATGCCGGCCGAGCAACTGAACAAATTCATCATCTTCGATTACGGCGATTATTATCCGATCGCGCCCGGCATGGTGCTGATCCGCGCGCACGGTCATTCCGCCGATCACCAGATGGTCTACATCGCCTTGCAATCCGGCCGCGAAATCCTGCACAGCGTCGATGTCGGCTGGGTGATGGAGAATATCGCCCAAGTCAAAGGCAAGGCCGCGCCGTGGGTGAAGGAAGACGTGCCGGCGGTGATCGGCCAGTTGCGCTGGCTCAACAATGTTCTCAACAACGAGCGCAACGTCACGCTTCTGGTGACGCATGACGACGCGCAATTTTCGTCGGCGGTAAAGGCCGGTATCATTGGGGGCGAACTTAAGTTGTAACGCTAAAAATCAAAAAGCGACAGAGGAGGAGGAAAGCTCATGAATAGGTTTATCCAAGGATTATGCGCGACGTTAGCGTTGGTCTGTGCCGGCCTGCCCGCGATGGCGCAGAATTATCCGACACGTCCGATCACGATGATCGTTCCGTTCCCGCCCGGCGGGCCGAGCGACGTCGTGGCGCGGATCATGGCCGACGGCATGGGCAAGGCGCTCGGCCAATCCATCGTGATCGAAAACGTCGGCGGCGCCGGTGGCACCATCGGCACCGCGCGCGCGGCGGCGGCGGCGCCGGACGGTTACACCTTGCTCGGCGCCAGCATGGGTTCGCACGTTTCTGCGCCGGCGCTCTTTGCCAATCTGCGGTACGATTCGACCAAGGACTTCGAGCCGATCGGCCTCGCGTCGAATGCGCCGGCCGCGGTGGTTGCCCGCAAGGACTTTCCCGCCAAGGATTTCAAGGAATTCGTCGCTTATTTGAAGAAAGAAGGCGGCAACGTGAAGCAGGCGCATGGCGGCATCGGATCATCGTCGCACATGGCCTGTCTCCTGTTGACCTCCGAACTTGGCGTTCATCCGACGCTGGTTGCCTATCGCGGCACCGGCCCGGCACTCAACGACGTGATCGGCGGCCATGTCGATTTCTTCTGCGAGCAGGTCGTCAGCGTGCAGGGCGCCGTCAAGGGCGGATCGGTGAAAAGCTATGCCGTCTCGGGCAATAGCCGTTCGCCGGCGCTGCCCGATGTGCCGTCGGCAAAGGAAGTCGGCGATCCCGCCTTCCAGATCAATATCTGGAGCGCGATTTTCGCGCCCAAAGGCACGCCGAAACCGATCGTCGCCAAGCTCAGCGAAGCGCTCGACAAGACCCTGAACGACCCGGCGGTGCAGAAGCGGCTCGTCGATCTCGGCGGCACCGTGCCGTCGGTCCAGGAACGCGGTCCGGCGCATCTGGCGACACAGATGAAGGCGGATATCGCGCGATGGAATCCGATTCTTAAAGCCGCGGTGGCCGGCAAGTAGACAAGCGGACAGCGGTGGCAACGCGGGGCGGATGTCATGTCCGCCCCGCAAGCGGTTGGAAAAGCAATGTTGAATCCGAATCCGGAGAGCAAAAGTGAGCGCGCGGTGCGCGAGCGCGCGCGCGCGATCAAACAGGCCGGCGGCGTCGAGCAGGCCTTGGCGAACGGCACTCTGCCGAAGCTGATCGAGACGACGTTGTCGGAAGCCTTGGTACTGGGGTTGCTCAAGCAGGGCGTGAAAAAATATTTCGCGATCTTCGGCCACGGCTCGACCGACTTGGGCAACGTGCTGCGGCTTTACGAGGACGAAGGCGCAACGCGCACCATCAATTGCCGCAACGAGGTCGAAATGGCGCATGCCGCGACCGCGCTGCGCTGGCAATATGGCGAACTTTCCGCCGTGGTGACCTCGATAGGCCCCGGTGCGATGCAGGCATTCGCCGGATCGCTCGCCGCCGCTTCGAACGGCGTCGGCGTCTATCACATCTATGGCGACGAGACGACCTACGGCGAAGGCTACAACATGCAGCAGGTGCCGAAGCAGGAGCAGGGCGCCTTCGGCCGCATGACCGCGATCATGGGGCAGTCCTACGTGCTGCACACACCGCAAGCCGTGCGCGATGCGCTGCGGCGCGGCGCGCTGTGCGTCAATCACCCCTATCGCGCCAGCCCGTTTTATCTGTTGCTGCCGCTCAACACTCAGCCGGCGCGGCTCACCGTCAATCTCGCCGGGCTTCCGGCGCGGCCGGTTGTGCTGGTGCTGGCGCCGGCCGGCGGCGGCGAAATCGCGCAGGCGGCGGAGATGATCGCGAAGGCGAGCAAGGTTGCGATCAAGGCCGGCGGCGGCACGCGCGGCTTCGACAATGCGATCCGGCGTCTGGCGGAAGCCTCGGGCGCAGCGGTGGTGCTGTCACCCGGATCGACCGGCATCCTGCCGGACGCGCATCCGCAGAACATGCATGTTGGCGGCTCGAAAGGCTCGATCAGCGGCAACTACGCCATGGCCGAGGCCGAGCTGCTGATCGTGATCGGTTCGCGCGCGGTCTGTCAGGCCGACTGCTCCGGCATTGGCTACAAGAGCGCGCAGGCTGTCATCAACATCAACGGCGACCTCGCCGATGCACTGCATTACAACAAGACGCTGGCATTGACCGGCGATATCGGCGTCATCGCCGAGCGGCTGGCGGCGGCGGTGGAAGGACTGGATGGCGCCGACGACAACCGCGACTGGCTTGCCGCCTGCGCCGCCAAGAAGACGGAGTGGGCCGAATACAAGGGCGTGCGCTACCTCTGTCCGCCGCTCCACGACCTGGTCTGGAAAAAGCCGGTGCTGACTCAGCCGGCGGCGATCAAGGTCGTGGCCGATTTCGCCAAGTCGATTGGTGCCACGAAATATTTCGACGCCGGCGATGTCCAGGCCAATGGCTTCCAGATCGTCGAGGACGACCGCACTGGCGATACCTTCACCGAAACCGGTGCGTCCTATATGGGCTTCGCGGTCAGCGCGCTGCTCGGTTCGGCGCTCGCCGACAAGCCGCGCTATTCAATCGCCTTCACCGGCGACGGCTCCTTCATGATGAATCCGCAGGTGCTGATCGACGCGGTCGAGCATGGCGTGCGCGGCATGATCGTGATTTTCGACAACCGCCGCATGGCGGCGATAACCGGCTTGCAGATCGCGCAATACCAGACGGAATTCAAAACCAATGATCGCGTGGCCGTTGACTATGTTCAATTGGCTTCGGCGGTTTCAGGCGTGCATGCAGTCTATGGCGGCGAGACCGCCGTCAGCCTGCGCTGGGAGTTGAAGAACGCGCATGCGCAGGGTGGGCTTTCGGTAGTGCATGTGCCGGTTTACTCGGGCCCGGACGAGCGCGGCGGGCTTGGGGCCTGGGGCCAGTGGAACGTCGGCAACTGGTGCGAGGACGTGCAGGCCGAGTGGATCAAACAGGACTTATGATTAGGCGATTGCCACGGCCTTGCCGCTTTTTGCGGATTGCGCGACTGCTTCCGTTACCGCCCCGGTATTGATGATCTCGGCTTTCGGGATCGGAAATTTCACGCTCGCCGCCACCGCGTCGGCGAAAGCCTCCAGCACCGCGCGCTCCTTGTCGGCCAGGTCAAAGGTGAAGCGTTCAACCTTGCCGGCGAGATCGGTAGCGATCAGTTCGGTCTCGCCGCGCATTTCGAGCGCGCCGTTCGAGCCGAACACATGCAGGCGATAAAACGGCGTCGCCGCGTGCAGCGTGCCGAGATAGCCGGTGGCGCCTTTGGCAAAACGCAGCAGGCAGGAGGTGGTGTCGTCGACGTCGATCTCGTGCACCTGCCGCAGACTGTTGGCAAAGACGTTATTGATCGGGCCGGCGAGCGCGACCATGCCGTCGATCACATGCACGCCGCGCGCCGTCATTGCGCCGCCCGGGCTTTCGGTCTGGTTCGACCGCCAGTTTCCGGCGGCGGTCTGGTAGCTGCCCGGTCCGGAAAACTGGCCCTCGATATGGCGCACGCTGCCGATCTCGCCGGCGGCGATGCGGCGCGACATCTCGACATAGGCCGGCGCGAACCGGCGGTTGAAACCGACCAGCAAGGTGACGCCGGCGGCCTCGCAGGCGGCGAGCGCGGCCTCGGCGTCGGCGCGCGTCAGGGTGAACGGTTTTTCGGCGAAGACGTGCTTGCCGGCTTTGGCCGCGGCGATGATTTCGGCGGCGTGCTGCGAATGCGGTGTCGCCAGCACGACCGCGTGGATGGCCGGGTCGGCCAGCACGGCGGCATAGTCGATGGTCAGTTTCAGGCCGAACCCGTCGCTGAGATCCTGCCGCCCGGACGGATTTCGGGTCACCGCGGTGGTGAAGGCGATTTTGGCGCTTTTGCCATGAACGGCGCCGATCAGGCGTTTTCCCCAGTTTCCGGCGCCTTTAATGGCCACGCGCAGCATCAGTTCCCCTCTGGGGAACCCGAAAGGGCCCCGCACCGTTGATATGGCAGGTCAGGGCCGGCCGCAACGCGGCCATTCCGGCCATTGGAGATATTCATGACCGAAAAACCGAAACAGCACGCCGAAGAAGAACGCGGACGCATCGAAAAGGAAGAGGACAAGGTCGTCATCAATTCCGACGAAAGCTTTCCGGCCAGCGATCCGCCGTCGTTCAACCCGGGCATTACTGGCGCTGGCGACGTGAAGAAGAAAAAGAACTGACGGCGTCAGCCGAATTTCATATTCATCAGTCTCTCGGCATTGCCACACATGAGCTTGCGCTGGTCCTCCGTCGCAAGCTCAAGTTTTTTGATGGTCTCAAGCGTCGGCGCGATCGGCCCGAGCGGCGCGTCCGTCGCGAACACCACGTGATCCGCGCCAAAGAATTCATAGCCGCAGCGCGTCGCCGGGACGCCACCGCCGAACATGGCGGTATCGCCGTAGAAATCGTGCAGGTAATCCATATGCGGCCGTTTCAGCGAGGGCAATATTTGCGAATAGTCTTCGTCAGTCGTGCGCTGGCCGAGCACCTTGAGGCCGTTTCCGATGCGGCCGTCGTAATAGGGGATCATGCCGCCGAGATGGTGGGTGATGATCTTGAGTTTCGGATAGCGGTCGAACAGACCTGAGAACACCATGCGCAACATGGCGACCGAGGTCTCATAGGGCCAGTGAAAGCACCACCACATTTCGAAGCGCGATTTTTTCTCCGATGGATAATCCGGCATCGCCGCGGTGCCGACCGGATGCAGCCAGATCGGCAGATCGAGTTCGGCCATGCATTTGAAGATCGGCTCGAACTTTGGATCGTCGAGCGGTTCGCCGGCGACATTGGTGTAGATGAGCACGCCCCGCGCACCGAGATCTTTGACGGCGCGTTTGGCCTCCGCCACCGAACCCTCGACATCGGTGAGGCAGAGCGCGGCTGCGAAGGCCGGAAAGCGCTCGGGATGCTTGCGGCACAGCTCCGCCATCGCATCGTTGGCGACGCGCGCCAGCGTCATGCCGTCTTGGCGGTTGGCGATGTCCTCGATCGCCGGATTGGGGAGAGAGATGATCTGGCGGTAATCGCCGAACTGATCCATCTCCCTAAAGCGGACATCGAGGTCGAACAGCTTGACGATGCCGCGCAACCGCTTGCCCATGTTGCCGAGGTCCGGCTTGATCCGCGTCATCTCCTGGAAAAAACGTTCCGGGAAGATGTGGGTATAGATGTCGATGATCGGGCTCATGGGTTGTCCTTAGGTATGGAAACGAGGTGCCGCTGTAATGGCAAAGCCTGCCAGCCGAAACGCTCCGCGATCAGGCCCCAGAGGCCTTTCGGCGCCCACAACATTACCACGATGGCGACCGCGCCCATGATGAGGAGGTAGAGACTGCCGAGGTCGGCCAGCGTCTGGCGCATGAAAAAGAAGATGATGGTGCCGATGATCGGACCTTCGATGCGTCCGATGCCGCCGATCACCGTGATGAAAATGACGAAGGCCGTCCAGTCATTGACGCTGAAGGCGGTGTCCGGCGAGACGCGCAGCTTCATCAGGAAAATGAGCGCGCCGATCATGGCGGTGCCAAAGGCCGTCAGCACATAAACCAGAAGCTTCAGCCTGGTGACATCGATGCCGTTCGACTGCGCCGCCAGCTCGTTGTCGCGGATGGCGGTGAGCGCGAGGCCGTGACGCGAGCGCAGCAGCGTAATGATGGCCGTCAACACCAGGACGGTCAGCCCCAACGCCAGCCAGTAGAGTTCGAATTCGCGCGCCTGCCTGCTTGGCGCCATGGCGACGATGATCGAAGCTGGCAGGCTGATGCCGGAGCCGCCGCCGAGCACCGATATTTGCGAGGCAAGCAGCCGGAATACTTCCGCCACCACCCAAGTGCCGATGGCGAAGTAGGCGCCGCGCAGGCGGAAGGTCAGCGCTGCCACTGGGATCGAGATGATGGCGGCGATCGGTCCCGCTATGAAAATCGCGGCAATCGGGTGCACGCCACCGACGATCACCATGCCGAACAATAAATAAGCGCCGAGGCCGACATAGGCTTGTTGGCCGACCGACACCAGGCCGGCGTAACCGGCGAGCAGGTTCCACAGGCTCGCCAGCGCGACGAAGGTGAACAATTCGGCGAGCAGCCGCAGCATCTGGCGGTCGCCCCACAGCGGTGCGGCGGCCAGTACCACGAGCGCAACGGCGATGATGACGACGCCGATGCGGCTGGAGCGGGTAGCATGTTCAACTTGATACGCGGCCTCGCTCATCCCGACACCTTCGGGAATAGACCCTGCGGCCGGAACGCCAGGATGGCCAGGAAGACGATGTGGCCAGCGAGCAATTGCCAGCCCGGATTGATTTGCGCGCCGATCGCCTGCGAGACGCCGAGAATAATGCCACCGGCGAGCGTGCCCCACATGCTGCCGAGGCCGCCGATGATGACGGCTTCGAAACCGAAGATAAGCCGCGCCGGCCCGATGGCCGGATCGAAATTGGCGCGTACGGCCAGGAACACGCCGGCGACCGCGATTACCGCCAGCGACAACGCCATCGCCATCGCAAAGACGTGGCGCGTGTCGAGGCCCATCAGTTGTGCCACCGCCTGATCGTCGGAGGTGGCGCGGAAGGCGCGGCCGAGCGCCGTGCGATAGAACAGAATTTGCAGCGCGGCGATGACCACGATCGCGACGATGAATTGAATGAACGGCAACAGCCCAACCCAGATGCCGGACGACACTTGATAGGTCATGATCTCGACCGCGCCGGCTTGCAGCTTGCGGCTATCGGCGGTGAAGACTTCGAGCAGGCCATTCTGAATGATGATCGACAGGCCGAAGGTGACCAGCAGCGGCGGCAGGATGTCGTCGCCGAGCGTGCGGTTGAGCAGCAGCCGTTGCAGTGCGTAGCCGATGATCGCCATCGCCGGCACGACCAATATCAGCGACGTGAGCGGGCCGATGCCGAGCGTGTCGGTCACCGTCAGCGCGATGTAAGCGGCGAGCACAATCAGATCACCATGGGCGATGTTGACGAGCCGCATCACGCCGAAAATAAGCGAAAGCCCGGCCGCGAACATGGCGTAGAGGCCGCCGACCAGCACGCCTTGCAGGATGATATTGAGCCATTCGGTCATCGCTACACCCCGAAATACGCGGCCGAGATCGCTTCGCGCGTGAGCGTCTGCGCCGGGCCTTGCAGGGCGATGCGGCCCTCTTGCAGGCAATAGACTTGGGCAGCCGCCTTCAATGCCTGCGCGATGTCCTGCTCGACGATGATGAGCGACATGCCGTCGCCGACGATGGCCGGCAGTTGCGCGTAGATATCGCGCACGATGATCGGCGCGAGGCCGAGACTGATTTCGTCGCACAATAATAGCTTCGGGTTCGACATAAGCGCGCGGCCGATGGCGGCCATCTGCTGCTGTCCGCCGGACAGCGCGGTCGCCGGCAAATGCTTGCGCTCGGCCAGCACGGGGAAAAGCTTATAGATGCGTTCGAGGGACCATGGTCCCGTCCGTCCGGATTGCGCGCCGATTTTGAGGTTTTCCTCGACCGTCAGCGATGGAAAAAGCCTGCGTCCTTCCGGCACCAGTGCGATGCCGCGCTTGACCACGTCGAAGGCGGCGGCGTGACCGCTCGGCGCGCCATCGAATGCGATGTCGCCGCGGCGCGGGTGCATCAGCCCTGCGATCGAGCGCAGCAGCGTGCTTTTGCCGGCGCCGTTGGCGCCGATCACGGCGACTACTTGCCCGGCCTCCACGCGCAACGACACGCCGAACAGCGCCTGGAAGTCGCCGTAATAAACGTCAATGCCGTTCACGCCGAGGAGTGGTTCAGGCATCGGCGGCGATCCCCATGTAAATCTCCGCCACTTGCGGGCTCTTGATCACCTGATGCGGATCGCCCTCGGCGATGAACTTGCCACCATGCAGTACGGCGAGGCGGTCGACGGTGGCGAGCAACGCATGCACGACATGCTCGATCCAGACAATCGACACGCCGCCGGCGCGTACGTCCTTGATCAGCGTAATGAGCGTCGCGCATTCGTGTTCGGTCAGGCCGCCGGCGACTTCGTCGAGCAGCAGCACGCGCGGATTGGTCGCGAGCGCGCGCGCGAGTTCGAGCCGCTTGCGGTCGAGCAGCGTCAGTCCACCGGCACGCTTGTTGGCCTTGTCGGCAAGCGCGCAGCGTTCAAGCAGTTCGGCGCAGCGGCCATAGACTGCCTTTTCGCTTTCGCCGTTGCTGAAGGCTGCTGCGACCACGACGTTCTCGAATACGGTCATGCCGGAAAAAGGCTGCGGAATCTGGAACGAGCGCGCCATGCCAAGGCGGCAGCGGCTGCCGGGCGACGACTGCGTGACGTCATGGCCGCCAAACAGTACGCGCCCGCCGTCGGGCGCGACCGTGCCGGTAGCGATGCCGAACAGCGTCGTCTTGCCGGCGCCGTTCGGCCCGATGATGCCGAGCGCCTCGCCCTCGTTGAGTGTAAGCCCAATGCCATCGGCGACCACCACGGCCCCGAACCGCTTGGAGATGTTTTCGAGGGTGAGGATGGTGGGCATTACTCTATTCGCGAATGAGGTGCGCTCCCTCTCCCCGCAAGCGGGGAGAGGTGAAGTTAGGAAAGCGGCAGCAACTTCCCGCCGACCGGAATATTCGCCGCGGTCTTGTTCTCGGTAATCACGAGCTGAAATTTGTCGCCCTTGCGTTGCCACTGGCCGCCGACCAAAGGCGTCTTGGTGACATTCTTCACCGGCTTGCCGGTCCACTGGATCGGCCCGACGATCGACTTGTAGTTGGTCGCGGTGATCGCGGCCAGGATCGCCTTCGGATCGTTCGGATTCTTGGTGCGCTTGAGCACGTCGATCGCCACTTCGAACAGCGCGTGCTGGAAGCCGATCGGCTGCGTCCACGGACGGTTGGTCGCCTTGGTGTAGGCGTCGGCGAGCGCTTGGCAGCTCTGCCCGGTCAGCCCCGACTTGAACGGATGATTGGGCGACCACCAGATCTCGCTCGACAATCCGTTGCCGCGCGGGCCGAGCGCATCGATGGCGGAGGGGAACAGCAGCGCCTTGCCGATGGTGACGATCTTCGGCTTGAAGCCTTGCTGCGCCGCCTGCGACCAGAAGGTGGCGAAGTCGGGCGGGATCATCACGCCGGTGACGATCTCGGCGCCCGCCGCCTTGAAGGCGGAAATCTGCGAGGTGAAGTCGTTGTTCATCGGCTGGTAACGGCCGGGATCGATCAGCTTGTAGCCGGCTTTGGTGAAAGCCGGCGGCACACCGCGTTGCGCGTCGCCCCAGGCATTGCCGTCGGCGTCGTTCGGGAACAAGCCGCCGATCACCTTGTTGTTCGGCACTTCGTCCCACAGCGCCATGTAGGAGGCGATGATGTCTTCGAGGCCCCAGAAGAAATGATAGGTCCAGGTAAATCCTTTGGCCGGATCGCCCTTACGGCCGAAGAAATAAGGCTGCCACGGACAGTTGGTGGTGATGCAGGGCACCTCGTTGACTTCCGCCTGGTCCGAAATGGGATTGGTGGTGTCGGGTGTGCCGGAGCCGACGAGGAGGTTGACCTTGTCGGACAGGATCAGTTCGCTCGCCACTTCGGAAGCGCGGCTGGCGCTTGACTGCGAGTCCTTGGTGATGATCTCGATCTTGAAGTCCTTGCCGCCGATCTTGAAACCCTTCGACACCAGGCTTTTGACGTGATCGACGATGAAGGGATCGGCCTCGCCGAAGCCGGCAAGCGGGCCGGTGCGCGGGCTGACATGGCCGATCTTGATGACGTTCGATTGCGCTTGCGCGGGCAATACGCCGAGCACGGCCGGCGCGGCGATGGCGCCGAGGCCGGTCTTGACCATTGTACGGCGAGAAATCGTCTTGATGTCGGTCATCGTTTTCTCCCTGTGTTATTGCGCGCGCATCAGCCATCCTGAGCCCGCGCGTTTTTCAAGTGTCGCAGAACTTTCGAACGCAATTCCGCTTGTTGCTCGGGGCTCCAGGTGCGGAAGCCTTCGCCGCTCTTGAAACCGAGTTTGCCGTCTTTCACCAGTTTTTCCAAATAGGGCGACGGACCGGGACGGCTGTCGATATCGCCGAGTACCGTATTGTGGATCGCCAGCGTCAGGTCGGTGCCGACCATGTCGGCATTTTCCAACGGCCCCAAAACCGCCAATCTGCGGCCAAAAGCCGCCTTGATGACGCTGTCGACGGTTTCGGCGTCGCAGATGCCGCGCTCGACCAATGAAATAGCCTCGCGCCAGAGCGCGTGTTGCAGCCGGTTGCCGATGAAGCCGGGCACGTCTTTCTTCACGTGCGCCGGTTTCTTGCCGGCGTCGGCGTGCAGCTTCATGGTGAAGTCGATAGTGGCGCGCGAGGTCCACTGCGTCTCGATCACTTCGACCAGCGGCACCAGGAAAGGCGGATTCCACCAATGCGTCCCGAGCGCGCGTTCGCGATACTTGAGAGCTTGCATAATCGCGGTGATTGGAATGACTGAGGTGTTGCTGGCGAGAATCGTATCGGCGCGGACATGTTGCTCGATCTCGCCGAACAATTTTTGCTTGAGCGGCAAATCCTCCAGCGCGGCTTCGACGACGTAGTTGGCATCGCGCACGGCAAGCGCCAGGTCGGCTTGCGGCGTGACGCGTTCGACCGCGCTTTCGTCATCGCCCAGGTCTTTCAGATTGGCGAGAATGCGTTGCTTGACGGTGTCGAGCGAAGCGGGGAAGGCGTCGTAGATCGTCACGTCATGGCCGGCGAGCGCGAACACCTGCGCGATGCCGTGGCCCATCAGGCCGGCGCCGATGACGCCGATGCGCGCTTTCGCCATCACTTACCCCGCAGTATAGCCGCCATCGGCGTAAAGAATGTGGCCGGTATAGAAATCCGACGCCTTCGAGGCGAGGAACAACAACGGCCCGGCGAGATCTTCCGGCTCGCCCAGGCGGCCTTTCGGCACGCGTGCAAGGAAGCCCTTCCGAACCGCCTGCGCACGCTCGGTGTCCTCATACATCCAGGCGGTGAGCGGCGAACGGAAAACGGTCGGCCCCAGCGCATTGACGGTGATGCCGGTGTCGCCCCATTCGCAGCCGAGCGCCTTGGTGATGCCGTCGACCGCCGATTTCGACGCGCAATAGGCGGTGTAGCCGGCCGGATGGCCTAGCAGGCCGCGCGCCGACGAGGTGAGGATGACCTTGCCGCCTTGTCCCTGCGCCAGCATCTGTTTGCCGGCGGCGCGCGCCATCAGCCAGGACTGCGTGACATTGGCGTCCATGACGTCGAGGAAATCTTCCGGCTTCTGATCGACGATCTTGGCGACTTTATTGAGGCCCGACGCGACCACGAGTATATCGACGCGGCCGAACTTGTCGACCGCGGCCTTGACGATCTTCTCGCAGTTTTCTTCCGAGCTTGGCCGTAGCGCGATCACTTCGGCCTTGGCGCCGAGCGCCTCGCATTCGGCCGCGACCTTTTTCAGTTCGTCGGCCTTGCTCGCCGCCAGCACCACGTTTGCGCCGGCGCCGGCCAATGTTTTGGCCGACAGCGCGCCGAAGGCGCCCGACGCGCCGGTAATGATGGCGGTCTTGCCCTTGATGTCGAACAGACCGAACGGGTTCTTCAAGAATGCTTCGGACATGGGACGCTCCTCACACGACTTTTTTCTTCGTCATGGCCGGGCATAGCCCGTCGAAGACGGGCGTAAACGCCCTTATGTCCCGGCCATCAAAATGTCTGCCCGGAACAAGTCCGGGCATGACGTCTTCGGCGTCACTTCGGCGGCATCGCCACTGCGACCGCGATGGTGCAGACTTCGTTGCCGCGGTTGATGATCTCGCGCGTCTCGTTCGGCTCGATGACACAGGAGTCGAGAGGCTTGAGCACCGTCTCCTTACCGTCGACAATCACCGTGAGTTCGCCCGATAGCACCAGATAGACTTTCTCCGGCGGCGAGGCGTCGGGTCCGGCGCCGCCGCCCGGCAGAAAGTGCGAGACGCCGAACACCAGCCCCTTGGTGCCGCCGGCTTCCGCGCCGAAAAGGCGCAGAGAGGAGTAAGCGCGGTGATTGGGCGCGTCATAGGTTTTGGCGTCCGAGAAGCGTTTTAGGTGCATGTTAATCCACTCCCTGCGTCGAACGAATTGCGTTCCTTACATTTTTTATGCGCATGATCTGGTCCGAAAACCGGTTCCCATCCCCGATCGGTGTCGAGGACATGCTTTTCGGGATCATGCGCTAGAACTTACTCCCCTTCTCGATGCGGTATTTGCCGGTCGGATCGGTGATGGCGACTAGGCGCACGATGCAGCCGTCGCCGCGATCCCAGTTCCAAGGGAAATAGGCGAAGGTGACGCGCTTGCCCGTGACCTTGTCGAGATCACCGCCGACATTCTCGATGCCCATGATGCCGTTCTGGAACAGAATACGGTGCACCGGCTCCCATTCCGGAAAGTCGTCCTTCCAGTCGCGGCCACCCGACCATTCGAAATATTCCTTTTCGAGATGCGGGTGCAGCGGGCCGTTGCGCTGCGGGCCGATGGCTGTGGCGAGCGGATGATCGTTGGCCTGTGTGTCATGGCCGACAACCTTGACCTTGTTCTTGACGAACCATTTCGCCGCCGATGGTACGAAGCCCGGCGCGCGACAGAAATAATCCTCGCTGTCTTCGTATTGATGATGCCAGCCGGTGTTCACGATCACGACGTCGCGCGGGCGGATGATCTTGCCGCAGGTCTTTTCGAGGTCGTCGCCGGTAATCTGTTCCCATTTCTTTTTCGGGATCGACACCACGATGCCGGAGCCGAAGAAATGCGGCAGCGGCACTTCGTCGATGAAGGGCGTGCCCTGGATGACGTGCGCGGGCGCGTCGATGTGGGTGGTGTTATGCATCGACGTCGTGATGCGCTGCGACAGCACGCCTGACTTCGCCATGTAATGAATGCGCTCGATCTTGACGTCTTCGAAGTAGGGCCAGTTCGGCGACTGATAGCCGAAGCGGTGGGACAGGTTGACGAATTCCAGCCCCATGCTGTTATTCAGGTTCTCTTCAAACGATATACCGCGAATTTTTTTGGCCACGGTATCCTCCCTTTTTCGTTTCGTGTTTGGCTCTGACGATCATCCGGCAATGCGCGGACGCTCTTAGGCGGCGGCGGAAGTCATGTGCGCCTCCAGCGCCAGTTTGGTGGCGAGAAGTTTTTCGGCGATCAGCGTCTGCCGGTTCTGGAAGCGCTGGATCGGCACCGGCACGGAGATGGCGACGGCATTGCCGAGCGGGTCGTAGAGCGCGACGCCAGCCGCGCAGATGCCGAGCGTGTGTTCCTCGCGGTCGAATGCGACGCCGGCTTTGCGGACGGCTTTCAGATCGGCCATCAGCGCATCGATGCTGGTGAGCGTCTTCGGCGTGCGCGTCTGATAGCTGACGCCGATCAGCGCCGCGATGGCCGTGTCGGTCAATTTCGCGAGATAAGCCTTGCCGTTCGCCGTACAGTGCAGAGGAAAGGTCTCGCCGACCGCCGACACCGTGCGCAGGCGATGCGAGCCGATGACCTGATCGATAAAGACGAGATGGTCTTTCTTCACGGTCGAGAGGTCGACGGTTTCGTCGAGTTCTGCCGAGAGCTTTTCCAGGAATGGCCGCGCCAGCGAAATGAAGTCGCTGCGCACCGAGGCCGCCAGCCGCAAAATCGTCGGCCCCAACCGCACCCGCCCGTTCGGCGTCGCGGCGATCACCAGTTTTTCGGTTTCGAGCGCGGCGACGATGCGCTGCACGGTCGAACGCGCGAGATTTACGCGCTGGGCGATCTGGCCGAGGCTAAGCCCCGAATTTTCGTCTTCGAGCGCGCGCAGGATGGTGGCCGCGCGAGCGATGACCTGGACTTGGCTCTTGTCATTGGTGACGAGACGATTCATGAAAACGCATACCCTGTAACGCTTCGGCCCGTACCGAGTGGCGATCTAAGTCGCCTTGCATCGTGGGACACGATAGCTCAATATACGATACAGATGGAAGCAAAACTTTGGGCAGAGTGGGCACCTTGCCGGGGAAATAGATGGTCAAGAAAATCGCGCTTGAAGAGCATGTGCTTACGCCCGGCCTGGTCGACTATTGGCGACCGACCATGACCGAGGTGCCGGCGACGTTCACGGCCGAATTGTTCAAGCGTTTGAGCGATTTCGACGGTCTGCGCCTGGAGACGATGGACAAAGCAGGGATCGCGCGCGCAGTGCTGTCGGTATCCGGGCCGGGCGTCCAGGCCGAGCGAGATGGTGCGACCGCGACACGCAGGGCGAAAGAATCGAATGATTTTCTGGCCGCCGAAATCCAGAAGCGCCCCGATCGGTATTCCGGCTTCGCTCACATCGCCATGCAGGATCCGAAAGCCGCCGCCGACGAACTCGAGCGCTGTGTCCGCGAGCTGAAGTTCAAAGGCGCGATGATCAACGGCCATACGCACGGCCAATATCTCGACGATCCGGTGCTGGCGCCTTTCTGGGAACGGGCCGAGTCGCTCGGCGTGCTCATTTATATTCACCCAACCGATCCGGTTGCGCCGGCCCCGGTGCTGAACGGCGTGCCGGCCTTGCGGCGCGCCACATGGGAATGGGGCTTCGAGACCGGCTCGCATGCGTTGCGGCTGGTGTTTTCCGGTTTGTTCGACCGCTATCCGAAGGCGAAGGTCGCGCTCGGTCACATGGGCGAGACGCTGCCCTATCTGCTCTGGCGTTTCGACAGCCGCGCCAAGCTATACAACGTCAAGCTCGCGCGCGAACCGTCGCAATATATCAAGGACAATATTGTGGTGACGGTGTCGGGCGTGTTCGCCGCCGAGCCGCTGCGCTGCGCCATCGACGCGCTTGGCCGCGACAAGGTGCTATTCGCCGCCGACTATCCGTTCGAGGATGCCGGCGAGGCCGGACATTGGATGGATAAGGTCGAGATCCCCGAGGATCTGCGCGCCGATGTGGCGTATAACAACGCGGCGAAGCTGTTGAAGCTTTAGCTACGGCGCGATCACCCGCACCGGCTTGCCATCCAGAAACGCGCGGATGTCCTCGACAATATCCGGAAAATATTTGCGGTAATTCTGCTCGCTGACATAGCCGAGATGCGGCGTGATCACGACATTGTCGAGCTTGCGGTAAGGATGATCGAGCGGTAGCGGTTCGGTTTCGAACACGTCGAGCCCCGCGCCGGCGATTTTCTCTTCCTGGAGCGCCTTGAGCAGGGCCGCCTGATCGACGATGGGTGCGCGCGCGGTGTTGATGAGATAGGCCGATTTTTTCATGCGGCCGATGTCGTCACCCGTTATCAGCCCGCGCGAGCGGTCGCTCAGCACCAGATGGATGCTGACGAAATCCGACTTGGCGAACAGTTCCTCGCGGCTGGCATAGTCGACGCCGGCTTCTTTGGCTTTCTCCGGCGACAGATTCTGGCTCCAGGCGATGACCTTCATGCCGAAGGCCTGGCCGATCTTGGCAACGCGCTGGCCAAGCTTGCCGAGGCCGACTATGCCGAGGGTGAGGCCTTCCAGATCGAGCCCGATGGTCACCTGCCAGGGTTCGCCCGCCTTCATGCGCGCATTCTCAAATCCGATATGACGGGTGAGTTCGAGCATCAGGCCGAACACGATACCGGTGGTCGGGTTGCCGACGCCGCCGGTGCCGCAGACGGTGACGCCGCGCTCGGCCGCCGCCTTGATGTCGAAAGCGTTGTTCTTGGCTCCGGTGGTGATGAGCAGCTTGAGGTCGGGCAAGGATTCGATGACCTTGCGCGGAAACGGCGTGCGCTCGCGCATGCCGACCACAATGGCGAAGCCCTGTAGCGCCTTGATCGCCTCGTCCTGGCTCTTGAAGGGCTGGTCGAAGACCTTGATCTCGACGTCCTTGCTGACGCTTCCCCAGTCGGCGAGTTTCATCGCCACGTTCTGATAATCGTCGAGAATGGCTGCGCGCACCATATCCACTCCTTAAGTCGCTCCGGAACAATCCGGGCGTCACCTTAAGGATCAAGCATCGAAAGAAAAGGGGGGTGTCAGCCCTGCGGCAGGTGGCCGTATTTGGCTATCCAGGCCGGTCCGGGCCCGCGCATGTAATGCCGTTCGGGCCGGTACGGACTGGCGATGTCGCGGGTCAGCTCAAACCAGAAGGCGCCGAAGGCGTTACGCAGACCGGCAAAGGGGTGCGGCAGGAAAGCCGCCGCGGAACCGGAAATGGCCATGATGGCCCGACCCATGATTGACGTCCCATTCTCCGGCCGGGCGTGATTGCCAGCCGAACCTTTAGCCGCCGCTGACGGCGTCTCGGCTCATGCGTTAAGTCTTACTCGCCGCCCGTTAAGGTCTGGTTCGAGCGGCGAGCGTCGGCTAAGGAAATCAAACAACAGCCTTTCCAGAGCTTTACTGCCGGAACTTGCCTTCTCCGCAGTGGTGCGGGGCTGCATGCCGCCTTGCTCTTTACGGTTCCGCTCGCTACATCAACGGCGAATTTCCCGACAAAATGCGCAGTCGCGTCGTTTCTCATGGCGCGTGATCTTTTCCGAAAACCGGTGCCCACTTTTCTGGATCACGCGCACGCACGCCGGGCCGCATTTGGCCCGCAATATCAGGGGTTTTGCATTCCCATGAACGGCCGCCAATTCATCTACCACATGCAGGGTCTGACCAAGGCCTACCCGGCTGGCAAGAAGGTGTTGGACAACGTCCACCTGTCCTTTTACCCGGACGCCAAGATCGGCGTGCTCGGCGTCAACGGTTCCGGCAAGTCGACGCTGCTGCGGATCATGGCCGGCATCGACACCGAATTCGCCGGCGAAGGCTGGGTCGCCGAAGGCGCCCGCGTCGGATATCTGGAGCAGGAACCGCAACTCGACGCCGCCAAATCGGTGCGCGAGAACGTGATGGAGGGCGTCGCCGCCAAGAAGGCGATCCTCGACCGTTACAACGAACTCGCCATGAATTATTCCGACGAGACCGCCGACGAGATGGCGAAGCTCCAGGACGAAATCGATTCAAAAAACCTGTGGGACCTCGACAGCCAGGTCGACCTGGCGATGGACGCGCTGCGGTGCCCGCCCGACGATGCCGACATCTCGAAGCTCTCGGGCGGCGAGAAGCGCCGCGTCGCGCTCTGCAAGCTGCTGCTCGATGCGCCCGACCTCTTGCTGCTCGACGAGCCGACCAACCATCTTGATGCAGAGAGTGTGAACTGGCTGGAAGGCCATCTGCGCAATTACCCCGGCGCGATCCTGATCGTGACCCACGACCGCTATTTCCTCGACAACGTCACCGGCTGGATTCTCGAACTCGACCATGGCCGCGGCATTCCCTACGAGGGCAATTACACCTCTTGGCTGGGGCAGAAGCAGAAGCGTCTCGAGCAGGAGGGCCGCGAGGACGAGTCGCGCCGCCGCACGCTCGAGCGCGAAAGCGCCTGGATTTCATCGACGCCGAAGGCGCGTCAGGCCAAATCGAAGGCGCGCTACGAGCGCTACGACGAGTTGCTCAAGATCGCCAATGCCAAAATCAACACGGTGGCGCAGATCACCATACCTGTTTCGGAGCGGCTCGGGCAGAACGTGGTCGACTTCGAAAGTCTGTCGAAAGGCTTCGGCGACAATCTTTTGATCGACGACCTGACGTTCAAGCTGCCGCCCGGCGGCATTGTCGGCGTCATTGGTCCGAACGGCGCCGGCAAGACCACGCTGTTCCGCATGATCACCGGCCAGGACAAGCCGGACAAAGGCACCATCAAGGTCGGGGAGTCGGTGCAGCTCGGCTACGTCGATCAGTCGCGCGACGCGCTCGACGGCAAGAAAACGATTTGGGAAGAAATTTCCGAAGGCAACGACCTGATCATGGTCGGCAAGAAGGAAGTCAACTCGCGCGCCTATGTCTCGCTGTTCAACTTCAAGGGCGCCGACCAGCAAAAGAAGGTCGGTACGCTATCGGGCGGCGAGCGCAACCGCGTTCACTTGGCCAAGATGCTGCGCGCCGGCGCCAACCTGCTGTTGCTCGACGAACCGACCAACGACCTCGACGTCGATACGCTGCGCGCACTCGAGGAGGCGCTGGAGGATTTCGCCGGCTGCGCCGTCATCATCAGCCATGACCGCTGGTTCCTCGACCGCATCGCAACGCACATCCTCGCCTTCGAAGGCGACAGCCACGTCGAATGGTTCGAGGGCAATTTCCAGGATTACGAGAAGGACAAGATGCGGCGTTTGGGGCAGGACTCAATCATCCCGCACCGGTTGAAGTATAAGAAATTCAGCCGGTAACTTTGCCGCGCGGCGCGGTCAGTGCTGCTTGGCCGCGCGCGCGTCTTTCTTATTCTTGGCGAGCATGGCCTTGCGCTCTTTTTCGTCCACGACGATCCCGCAGGTCATCGCTTCCTTTTGGGTCAGTTCGCGATGCTCGGTCGCGTTGGCGTAAATCGCCTTGGCGATGATGGCGACGACGCAGACCTGGGCGGATGCTACCGCCGGCGCGAAAAGAATACCCGCGAAGAGAACAATTGCGACACCGAACTTCTTCATTACCTGCCCCCTTGGCTGAACACGCGACCAAAGAAACATAAATTCGGAGATTTGTCGCCGGAATTTCAAGCCGCCCGGCTGACCTTAGGCCGCGCCTTTGGGCGCCGCCGCGCCGCGCGAGAGTCCTCTGTCGGATGGCTGCCACCGATCGGGAATAATTGAACTCGTAGGGTGGGTTAGCGCCGAAGGCGCGTAACCCACCGGGCTGTCGTTAGCCGCGAGTCGCTGTGGTGGGTTACGGCGCTTTGCGCCTAACCCACCCTACGGGCTGCGCGCTCAATTAGGCAAGGACAAGCTTTTTGGCGTTCACACCGTTGGCTGTCACGAGCGCGGGAGTATCCGCTTCATCGAGCGAAAATGCCTCCACCGCCACGCAGCCTTGGTCAAACGCTGCTTGCAAGGACAAGCCGCTGGCGACTGCGCCGTAAAACTTAGTCGCGAAGGCGACCGCGGCGGTGTCGGTCACGGAATCCTCCATGACGATGAGGGCCTTGGCTGTACCGAGTAGCGCCTTGCGCGCGCTTGCGCTTTGGCAGGCATTTAAGACGATGACGTCGGGTGGATTGTCGGTCGCGGCCAGCGCCTTACCGAGCAGGTCGAATGTCACGAATTTCGTCTTTACGCGCTTCATGCCGCCGCCATCCATTGCGAGGCCGCCAGCGTTGCCATGACCGGAGAAGTGAACGATACGCGGCCTATGGTCATTTAAGCCGTGCAGTATGTCGTCGAAGTCAGCGGCGGGAGATTGGTGCAGTGTGATGTTGTCCCGGAATTTAGAGCGCTGGATTTCGGCATTGACAGCTTTAATCTCGGCATCAACGCGCAGGTTGTGGCGCCTGATGGGATTCGCCATGAGATAGAGCACATCGATGTGCTTGCGCTTCTTGAGCGCACCGCGCGTAATGACCGTGCGATAGACTGTCTTGTCGTTCAGCTTGGGCGCGCGCTTGGTCGGCATACTGTCTCGCAACTTCTTATTGTCGGCGGCGCGGATAATCTCGTCTTTGTGCGCACGCACGCTGTCGTCTTTGAAATAAAGATATCGGGTTCCGTCTTTGACGGAGCCGTCATTATCCATCCGGGCGATGAGGTCCTTGCGAAACAGATGTTCAATCTCGTTCTGCGCCTGTTGGGCATCCCGCTGTTTGACCGACGCGGCAGTCATAAGCTGTTTAAGGGAACGAGGCTTCGACCCCCGTCCGTAGATAAAATTAAACAGCTTGCGGCGAAGTTTTGCTGTGCCCAGATTTTTGGCCCAGCGCACAATGTTGTCTTCGTGGTCGCCAGTCCGGTTGATGACTGCCGTTTTAGTCGTCATGGCGCGCCTTCTTCGAGGTGACATTCGGTACCATGCGGCTGATGGTCGGCTGGCTTACGCCCAGAACTTTCGCGAGTTGGCCTTGCGAATAGCCCTTGTCGAGAAACTCAAGCAGTTTCAGTTTCCGCAACATTTCGAGCTCTTTGAGGATGGCGGCAGCCTGTTCTTCGGTCATCATTAGGCTTGTGCTTCTGAGTTTGAGCGTTGCTCGACGATCTTGGCAACAACCTTGGCGAAGCCTTTCGGCATCATTCGGCTAATTGTCGCGTCGCTCACGCCGAGCGCCTGGGCGAGATGCCCTTGGTTGTATCCGGCAGCCAAAGTTTGAAGCATGAGTAACTTCCTTACCCACTCCATTTCCTGAAGCAGCGTTTTCACATTGTCTTCATTCATTGGCGTTACCTCGTTCGGTTGATCTGCGCTGTCCAAGGCGCGTTACAGGACCGACTAATTCTTCGCTTTGCTAGATTTTCTCGCGTTCGAAAGTGCGACGTTCACATGGTTGGTCGTTGTACCGACGATGTCGGCGATCAAAGTTGGTCGCAACCCCGCCTTGGACAGAAAAACAATTTTATCCTTCGTCGACTCAATCTGTGCGGTGAGTGCGGTCGCTTGAAGTTTGATCAAGATGTCAAGTTTTTCAGATACTTCATCGGGCATGGTGCCTACCTCTCCGACGGTTTTGGGTTGGTGCTGATTGGATAAACGTGCATGGGATGCTGGTCTTTTCCGATGCGCACCACGATGCCGGACTCGACCCAACGGCTAATGAGTTTGCTGAGGCCGCCTTTATCAATGCCTGTTCGCTTTCCGATTTCTGCTTGCGGCGTATTTCCGTCGCAAAGGTTATAAGCGGCCAGTTGTTTCTCGCTGCGAGCCGTGGGCGCGACGATCTTGTAGATTTCGGCCGTGGGGAACGCCGTACGTGCCACCATTGCCAAGATCGCTTTAAGTAAGGTTTCGTTTGTATCCATGTGAGATCTCCGAATGAATCGATCCTAAATGGCCCTTAAATATGGCTTTTCAAGCGCGCCGCTATTCAGAGGTGCATATGACTAACTTATGTTTCTACGTATGTGATTGGATAATAGAGATTATTTTTGCTAAAAAATTTTATCATTAGCCGGGATCAAGAATGGCAGCTCGTAAGGTGGGTTAGCGCCGAAGGTGCGTAACCCACCTTACGTCCCGGCGATCTCATTTTCTGGGTTGACATTCCTATAACAGAGGCCTATATTCTCATCACCTTCTCCACCGAGGGGCGTTCTCGTGAGACGCTCCAGAGAACGGGAGAGGGTACGGTGCCTGCGGGCGGGGGTCGTGACCCCGCTCCCGGGCGGTTCCGGGGCGTCCGCCCGGGCGGCATCATGACCGCTCTGCGAGGAGCTCGCTGGACTGGGACAGGCAAAGCCGGGTAACGCCCGTCCGAGCCACGTCCCAGGAAGCGCGGACCTGGAACCGGTGTCGCGGGTTTAGGCCCACGACGCGAAGCCGCCAAATGAGCCCGTCGAAGCTCGCGCCTGTTGGCACGAGCGAAGACGGGTGGAGCGCCGGAAGGCGCCGGGCGGATCCCGAAAAGGGGCCGCCACATAAGATGTTGCGCCTGCCGGCGCTCCGTCCCCTCGGCTGGCGCCGAGAGAAAATGAACCAGCCCCGCGCATTGCGCGCCGGGCACCCTGGCCCCAAACGGGGCGTTTCCCAAAACTTGGACGCCGACAGGCGCGTGCCGCGAGAAGGAGAACCTATGCCCGGACGGCAAAAACCCGCACATCAAAAGCCCGCGAAGCCCATTCGACCCGACCGGAATGTTAACGGTGCCGGTCGCGACGATCTGGTGCGGGCGCGACGCGCAGTCTGCACAATGCTTCGCTGCTGGCTGGTCTGCGGCCACAAACAATGTCAGCGCACGCGCGCCTGCGCGCTTGCCTCAAACGATTGCTTCGACCGCTTCTGGCCGCTCGTGCCTGAGCAGGTCAAACTATGCATCCGCACCGGCATGGAAGCGGGCGCTGCCGGATGCTCGCGGCCCGAGATCGTGGCGGCCATTATGCGCGAGCAGGCGCGCTGGCGCGATATCCAATCGCCGCCGGAAACGGCAAGCCTCGCGCCGAAAGCGGCCCAAGTGGCGGAAGCCGCGTCCGTGCCGCCGCTTCGCGTCGCCGCGCCGGCGCGGGCCACGCCACGCGCGCGCGTGTTATGATGACCGTCATGCGATTCCCATTCTCGGTTCTCATTGGTGCGATTCTCGTTGGCGTGACGTTTGCTTGCGCGGCCCAGCCTGACAATGCATTCCAGCAATGGCTGCGAACGCTGTGGCCGCGTGCGCAGGCGCTCGGCGTCGCGCGCGCCACCTTCAATGCCGCCATTCGCGGGCTGGAGCCGGATTATTCGTTGCCCGATCTCGCGGTTCCCGGCAGGCCGGAGGCGCCGCCGCCGGGCCAGCCGGAATTCGTGCAGACGCCGGGGCAATATCTGCGCGAGAAAACCTTCGACCGGCTGGCCGCGCACGGGCAGCAATTGGCCGCGCAATACCGCGAGCCCTTGGCGCGTATCGAAAAAGAGTTCGGCGTGCCCGGCAATGTGATCCTCGCGATCTGGGCGCGCGAGACCGATTACGGCTCCTACAAACTGCCGCATGACGCTATCCGCGTGCTGGCGACGCAAGGCTACGCGGGCAAGCGCAAGGAGTTTTTTCAGAATGAATTTCTCTACGCGCTCAAGATGCTGCAAGACGGCACGCCGCGCGCCGACATGCGTTCGTCCTGGGGCGGCGCGCTCGGCATGACGCAATTTCTGCCGTCGGAATATTACAAATACGGTGTCGATTTCGGTGGCAGCGGCCGCGCTGATATTTTCCGCTCGGTGCCGGACGCGCTCGCCTCGGCGGCCAAGCAGCTTGCCGCCAAAGGCTGGCAGAAAGGCGAGCGCTGGGCCTACGAAGTGCACGCGCCGAAAGATGCCGATTGCTCGATCGGCACGCCTGACGTCACCATGCCGATGGCGCAATGGCTCAAGCGCGGCTTCACGCTGGCGAAAGGCCGCAAGTTGAGCGTGGCCGAAATGGCTCTGCCGGCTTCGCTGTTGCAGCCGGAAGGCAGTTACGGGCCGTCCTTTCTCACGCCGAAGAATTATTACGTCATCAAGGAATACAACTATTCCGATCTCTATGTGCTGTTCGTCGGTCACTTGAGCGATCGCATCGCCGGCGCCAAATCTTTCGAGACGTCGTGGAGCCAGGAAAAGCAACTCAAGACCAAAGAGGTCGAGACGATGCAGCAAAGGCTCACCGCGCTCGGGCTCTACAAGGAAAAGATCGACGGCAAGGCCGGGATGCTCACCCGCGCTGCGCTCGGAAAATATCAGAAGGCGAATAGTTTGAAGGTCGATTGCTGGCCGACCGCCGCGGTGCTGGCGCACATGCGGAAATGAGACCGGCGGCGCCAAAAGAAAACGCCCGGCCGAAGCCGGGCGTCTTGATCATTCATTGTCGCGCGATCTCAGTCGCAGACTTCGACGCGGCGGTGACGCCAGCTATAGCCATCCCAGAAGCGCTGGCGCTCGACATGGCAAGCCGGTTCTTCGGCGACGTAAGCCGGCTCCGGTGCGTAGTAGACCGGCGGGGGGGCTGGTTCGGCATAGCGCGGGCCGGCGAGCGCCGACCCGATGATGGCGCCGGCGGCGAGGCCGCCGACAACACCGGCGGCGACGCCGCAGCCGCGACAGCCGGCATCCGCCGGCGAGGGCAGCGCGGCGGCTGCAAGCGCCGCGCCGAGTGCGATGATTTTGACGTTCATGGGTGACCTCTTGGGCCGATCAGGTTGGGCCGATCAGGTTGGGCCGATCAGGTTGAAACGTATAATCGGCTGCGATTGTGCACCCGAGCCGTTACGCGAAACTTAAGGGCAGACGAAACGCGGACGGCTCCAGCCGACGAAATTGCCGAAGCGGTCGTGCAGCGGACGACGCGCCCAATAGCCGCCGCCGCAATCGGCCGGATAACGGGCGTGATAGCCCTCATAGACGACATAGCCCGGTTCCGGCCCGTAATAACGCGGCTGGCTGTTGGCGATGGCGCCGCCGATGATGGCGCCAGCGGCCAGACCACCGATAACGCCTGCGCCGACGGCGCAACCACGGCAACGGGCGTCGGCCGACGTCGGCGCCGACAAGGTGCCGGCTGCGATGGTCGCAGCGGCAGCAATCGCCAGAATCATCTTCTTCATGGGGTTCTCTCCAGATTCAATAGGACGACAGGATGTTGCAACGACGGACAGCCGCCGGGAGAAACCGCCGGCGCGCTGGGAACTGTCTTATTCAGGTGATCTTAATACGGCGAAAATTGGTCGCTCGATGTGACGCCAGTCACAAAAAACCCAAAAACACGAAGTTTTCGGGTTTTTCGTCGATTGAAATAGTGCAGCCGGGCAGCTTAGTCGCAGACCCGGACGCGGCGCAGACGCCAGCCGTAGCCGTCCCAGACCCGCTGGCGGCTCCACCAGCAGTGCGGACCGTAATAGACCGGGGCCGCCGGGCCATAGTAGTAGCCGGGACCGCCGTAATAGCCGTTTTGCGAGGCGATGCCGCCGATGATGGCGCCGGCCGCGAGGCCGCCGATGATGCCGGCGGCGATGCGTCCGCCGCGCGCTTCGGCCGGCTGCGGAGCGGCCACGGCCGCGATCGTCAGGGTCGCGGCGGCTGCGAGTGCCGTCAAAGTCTTGGTCAGTCTGGTCATAGCGCACCTCCTAGGTTCGCTGGTCTGAAAAGGCCGTAACAATTAAACGGCCGGGGTGTTCATTTCCTGTGGTTTCATTGCGACTTCTGTCCGCAATGACAACGTTTGCCTCACCTGCGAGGTTCCGATTTTTCGCGTGAATGCAGGGTGAATGGAACGTTCGGAATTGGCCGCCGGGGCGCATTTGCGCATTAAATTTCGGAAAGTTATCGCGCTCGAACTTGCCCGAAGCTTTCGTCAACCGGCGAGGCGGCCGAGCATGCGGCGCAAAATACCTTTTCGTAAGGCGCCGCGCTTCGCACGCGGTTTACGTTTGCGACGCGGGATCGCCTGGCGGCCGACATTGCGCAAGAACAATTTTTCGAGCGGATAGCTCAGGCGGCGGATCGCGGCTTTCAGCGGCAGCCATTCGACCGCCACGATATCGGCCATCAGTTCATAGCTCGCCTTGGCCTCGGCCTCCATGCGCCAGAACTGCACTACCTTGGAGCGGCCGCGCGCGCGATAAGTGATCGCGCCGAGAAATTCATGCACGCGTACGCGATGGCCGGTTTCCTCCACGACTTCGCGGCGCGCGCCGGCGATCGGATTTTCGTCGCGCTTGAGCTTGCCGCGCGGCAGCACCCAGGCGTCGTCCTTGCTGCGCTGCACGACGGCGACGAGCGCGCGCGCGCCGTCGCGCACCACGATGCCGCCTGCCGCCTGAATGGGTTTGCTCGCCACGTCGTTCGCCGCCCGAATGTCCGATGCATTGCCGGTGTAGCAAAGTTGCGCGTTGGGCGCGGCAAATAGACGTGCATATACGCCCCTATTTTTTACGGCGCGGGGGCGCCGATATTCCCACTTCCACCCTCGGCAATAACGCCGAGGGGATGGAGCGCCGCGAGGCGCAACATCTTCGTTCACGCCTTGTCAGGCGTGAGCGCGTCTTGGCTAAGACGCGCGGCGCCCAACGGCGCTCCATCGCGGCGATTTCTGTCCCCGGGACCGTAACTTCCGGGCGGGACACGGAGGCTTTTGGCCTCCCCAGTCGGGCACGCTTTCGCGCGCCTTCCATCCCGCCTCGTCCATCCACTGAAGGCGGCTCCCCGTAGTAGGAGCGGACGGTTACCCGGGGCCTCCCGGGGGCGGGGTTACGAGCCCCACCCGCAGGCACCGCACCTGGCTCCATCGTCGGAACGTCTCGCGACGACGCCCCTCGGCCGAACCAGGCGAGTATGAATATAGTCCGTCAACGTCGCCGTTCCAAGGACTAAATTCCACAAAAAAGCGACCGCCTGGACCGGATAATTCCATCGTTGGTCAGCCCAAACAAAAGCACTATGCGGCAAGCGGTTCGGTGCCGCCCGATGGTACCAGAAGCAAAGGCAGTCTTATTCGCACGGTAGTCCCGGTTGGCCCCTGTTTGGAGGGAACGATGGCGCCGCCGAGTTGACGCACGAAGATCGCGACGTAGTCGGACCCGCGTTTCTCTGGGCTCTTCGCCAAATCCCTATTTTTCATACCGACACCGTCGTCGGAAATAACTAGATCGATCTGGTTGCCGGCCCGTTCGACGCACAGCTTGATCCGTCCGCTGCCATGCGGAAACGCGTGCTTAATGGCGTTGGTGGTCAACTCATTGACCAGGAGGCCGAACGGAACGGCACGGTCCGGGTCGATTTCCACCGACTCGCCCTCAACTTCGATTTTGATTTCCGACATGTTGCCAAGCAGGCTCGCTGACATGGTCTTGGCAATCTCGCGTAAGTAAGCGTCGACGGCGACAGTTTGGCCGCGGCTCGTGTGCGATATCAGGTCATAAAGCTGGGCAATGGCGCCGATGCGCGCTTGCATGGTTTTATAGCCTTGCACACACGGCGCTGCCGTCCATTTGGCTTCGTAGGAGATCAGGCCGACGATGACTTGCAGGTTATTCTTGATCCGGTGCGAGATTTCGTTGGTCAGGCTCAGCGCGTCGCGTTCGCGCTGCTTGCGTTCGGTAACGTCGCGCGCGGAGGCGAAAACGCCCTGCAGCGTACGGCCGCGATCGTAGAAAGTGGTTGCGTTGTACGACACTACCGTCTCCTTGCCGTCGCGCGTGCGCGCGGTCAGCTCATAATCGGTGACCTTCTTTTCCATCAACACGCGCTTGATCCCCGCTTCGGCCCGCTCCGGATCGGTGAAATAGTCCTTGAAAGGCGCGCCGATCATCTCGTCGCGGGTGCAGCCGGTCAGCGCTTCCATCTGCTTGTTGACGTCGGTGATAATGCCGGACGGATCGGTGGTCATCAGGGCGTCGATGTTGGATTCGATCAGCGAGCGGGTGTAAAATTGCTGGTCGCGCAGGCGCTGGTCGAGCTTCTTCTGCTCGGCTTCGACCAGCTTGCGCGCGGTGTTGTCGGTGCCGATCAACAAATAGCCGATGATGACATCCTGCGCGTCGCGTAGCGCCGTGACCGACACCATTGCGGGGAAACGGCTGCCATCCTTGCGGATATAGGTCAGCTCGTAGATGTCCTCGATCCCGCGCGAGGCCTTGAAGACTAGCGCCTCGAAGCCCGGGGTGATCGGCGTTGCGAGTTCGGCGCTAAGCTCTTTGGCGCGCGCGATTACTTCCTGCGGATCGGAAATATCGGCTGGCGTGATCTTGTTCATCACGTCAGCGGCGGTGTAACCCAGCATGCGCTCGGCGCCAACGTTGAAAATCTGAATGACGCCCTTGGCGTCGGTGGCGATGCTGGAGAAATTGGCGCTGTTGAAAATTGCCCGTTGCAGCGCCCCCGCGTTGAGCAGCGCCTCTTCCGCCAGCTTACGCGCGGTGTTGTCGGTGCCAATCAACAAATAGCCAATGATGGCATTTTGCGCGTCGCGCAGCGCCGTGACCGAAACCACCGCCGGGAACCGGGTCCCATCCTTGCGGATGTAAGTAAGCTCATAGATGTCTTCGATGCCGCGCGAGGCCTTGAACACTAGCGCCTCGAAGCCCGGCGTGATCGCGGTGCCAAGCTCGACGCTCAGCGCTTTGGCGCGCGCGATCAGTTCCTGCGGATCAGAAATATCGGCCGGCGTGATCTTGTTCATCACGTCGGCGGCCGCGTAACCCAGCATGCGCTCGGCGCCGACGTTGAAAATCTGGATGACGCCCCTGGCGTCGGTCGCAATGCTGGAGAAGTTGGCGCTGTTGAAGATAGCGCTCTGCAAAGCACCAGCTTTGAGTAGCGTATCTTCCGCCAGCTTGCTCGCGATACTCTCGGAAATAAAGATCGGCACCGCTTCGCTGTTTGTCTTCGTCAACGTGCTGTCGGTCATTTGGTCTCGCTCGCGCATCATTTCTCTGTGAGCATATCCTTGACAGATTCTTGCAGCTCATTCTGCGTGTACGGCTTGCGAAGGAAGTGGGTGCCTTCAACCAGCAGCGCTTTCATTTTGTCGGTAAGGGTGTTGCCGGTCGTGTACAGTACGCGTAATCTTGGCCGCAGCGCGATCGCTTGGAGAGCAAGATCGCAGCCGCCATGGACCAAGGTTTTCAAATAGATGTCGGTAAATAGCGCGTCGATGTGTTGTGGCGAACGCAGAATCGCAAGCGCTTCGTTAACGTCGCTGGCGCAGAGTGTCTGATGCCCCCAGTCTCGAATCAGCATTTCCGCTACTTCACGGATAAAAACATCGTCTTCGACAATCAAAATCACGGCCATTGCAAAACCTTCGGCCGTGACGACGTCCAGTGCATCTATCGAGGCTCTCTACGCCGGAATTACAGCTATAAGAGCCCGTTCAAGCACTATCAGGGCGTGGGTAGAGTCATGCCGAGGGCGAAAGGTTCCGTCAGGATTGAAATATTTTTCAGGGCGCGCGACTATTGAAAACGGTTGCATCAACGCAGGCATGAAAACGCTCAATATCACCATGGATTGGTCGGGAAGTCTGCTATTGCCACATCGCGTCATTCGCTGCGCCGCAATAATTCGGTCGCTTTCGATCAAGAGCGACATTGAGCAGGAGTGCCGATTCTCTCATTTAGTGGCCTTCCATCGAATGGTGACTACAGCCGGTCGAACCTTTTTCTCGTGCTGGTGTCATGCGGTTGAACGGGCCAAAGCCTGTTTTTCGTCCAGCGGCAGTGTTGCTTGGCCGCCCTGTTCGGTCGGCCACTTTAGATTTCACAAGTCTTCATAGCGGTGATGATCGAGGCCCCGCATGAATCGGCCTCGCGTTACACGCGGGCGTTGATTGGCAACGCGACGTTCATATTCTTCGACCGTCCATCGACCATTGAAGCACTTGCCCGCATAGCCTCAGTCACTCGCTCCTCGGCCGAACCAGGCGAGCATGAATATAGTCCATCAACGTGGCCGCGTCAAGGACTAAATTCCACAAAAAAAGCGGTCGGCCGGACCGCGGGCAATTTACGCGCGAGCCGGCCGGTCCAGCTGACAACTATTTCCAGCCGGCTTCCTTGTCGCAGGCTTTGCGCTCAGTGGCGTGGGTCTTCTCCCACTGCGTGATCGACTGGGTTTCGTTGTCGCTCATCTTGTTGTTCATGCAGGTACAATATTTCAGCACCACGGCTTCGGCCGCGTCGCCTTTGTTGTCCTTCAGGCATTGGTTGATCCATTTGACGTCGTCGGTGGTGGCGGCGAAGACGGCCGTGGACGTCAGGCAAAATCCGGCGAGCACAAGCGCGGCGGCGATTTTCATGGCGGTATTTCCATTGTTGGGTGAAACTTCAACGCAACTCAGTCTGGGCTGGAAGCGCGATTTCGGCAAGATCGGCGAAAGTTGAAAGGCAGCCCGCCCCGGCGGAGCGCCCGTATTACTTTACTGCGCCGCCGTGCGTTGCAAAATGACCACGTCGCCAACCGTGCGTTCCGGCCGGTAGGGCGCCATCTCGGCGGCAAGACCGGAGTCCGAGCGCGCCCAGGCCATCCAGTCAAAGCCGCTCGTGCGCTCGACCAGAATCAGATCGGGATGCCGGCTGGCGATGTCTTCGGCAAGGAATTTCTTGTCGAGCGCGATGCAGTCTTTCAGCGCGGCTTCGGTGGCCGCGTCCAGATGGCCGCGGTCGAGCCGGACTTCGGCGCCGAATGTCAGCCATTGCGCTGACACCCGGCTCACCCAGGTGCCACCGACATCGCGCGTCAGCGGGTGACCGATGGAGAGGTCGGCCGACATCACCAGAATTTTCGGATGCGGCATTATGGAGCGCACCGCCGCCGTCAGCGCCGGGCGCTGCTTGGCCACGTCCAGTGAATGGAATGTCACAGCGGCGATGCAGGCCGTCACCAAGGCGCCGGCGAGCCATTCCGAGCGATTGGGCGCGACATGGCCGGATTCATTCCGCCAGCGATCGATCACGGCCATCGTCAGCGCCACCATCGCCAGCGCCAGCATTGGATAGGACTGGTAGGGCCAGCCTTTCTGCTGCACGAAAAAAGCAACCGAGAAGCCGATCGATGCCGCCAGCAGCAGGCTGAAAGGCGCCTGCACAATCGAGCGTCGCTTGAGCCGCCACGTCAAGACCAACATGACGATCCAGACCGGCGTCGCCACGTGCAGAATAAAGGAGATGAAATCTTCTTTCACCGGCACGTAAGCCAGCATCAGCAGCGGCAGCACGTCGTGAATGAATTGCGGGAAAGCGAGCATCACGAACAGGCCGTAGGCGGCGAGCGCGGCCGCGGCCAGCCAGTTTTCAAGCGCGAACAGAACGCGCCACGACCGCGCGCCGAGCGCGGCGGCGGCCGATACGCAGACGATCGCGATGGCAAAGTGCGGCTTGACGATGGCGGCGATGGCGCCGCTGACGCTTGCGGCGGCTACCGCCTTCCAGCCTGGCCGTTCGCCTTTGGCGCGCATCGCGGCGACCGCCAGCAGCGGCAGAAACGCGATCAGGACAATGTGTTCGCGCTCGCCGAAGGTCCGCGCCGGCAGCAATAATATGGCGGCGGCGGTGACGGTCAGAAGCGGCCAGCCATCGCCGGTCTTGAGCGCCGCCGATTGGCGCAGAATTGCAACCGAGACCGTCAGGCTGAGCGCGGCGGCCAGGAACACCAGCGCATCGACGGCGGTTTCGGCGCGCAGTCCGATCGCGCGTTCGATGACCACCGGCAAGACATAGAGAAAAACGGTGGCCGGCGGATTGACCTCAATGACGTCGACGTAGAGACGCTGCCCGTCGAGCCATTTCTCCGCCATCGTGAGCCCCCAGCTCACGTCGGTATTCGTGCCGATCACGGTCCGCAACAACAAAGCCAGCGCGACGACGAGGAGCAGCGCAAACCAGCGCGGCAGCGCGCGGCGCCCGGTCAAGGCTGAAATTGAATCCAGGCTCATCCAGTCTTCCGCCGGCGCGCCGGTGCGCTGCGCGGCCGAACCCGTTCACGCTGCTCGACCGGAAAACCTGCGCGCTCGCCCACCACATAAAGCGGCCGGCCCTTTACCTCGGCATGAATGCGTCCGATGTAGAGGCCCATGATGCCACTCATCATCAGATTGACGCCGGACAGAAACGATACGATGACGACCGTCGAGGTCCAGCCGGTGATGACTTCATTGGCCATATAGCGCGCGATGGCATAGAAGCCGAGGCAGAGCGCCAGCGTCGATATCGCCAGCCCGAACCAGATTGCCAGTTTAAGCGGCGCGTCGGAAAATCCGATGACGCCGGTGGTGGCAAGCCGCAGCATTTTCAAGAACGGATATTTGGTCACGCCGGCGGCGCGCGGCGCGCGCTCGAATTCCACCGCGGTCTGGCGGAAGCCGAGCCAGGCAAACATGCCGCGCACAAACCGGTCGCGCTCGGGCATGGAACGGAACGCCTCAAGCACCTTGCGGTCGATCAGACGGAAATCGCCGACGTCCTGCGGAATTTCGATCGACGACATTTTGCCGAGCAGGCGGTAGAAGGCGCCGGCGGTCCAGCGTTTGAACGCGCTTTCGCCGGAACGCGAGGCGCGGCGCGCATAGACGACGTCGAAGCCGTCTTTCCAGCGTTCGATCATCTGGAGAACGACTTCGGGCGGGTCCTGCAAATCGGCGTCCATGACGATGGCCGCTTGCCCGGTGGCGGCGTCCATGCCGGCGGTGATGGCGATCTGATGGCCGAAATTGCGGGTGAGACCGATATAGCGATAACGGGCGTCATCTTTAGCGCGCGCGCGCAGCACGATCGACGTGCAATCGGTGCTTCCGTCATCGACGAAGATGACTTCGGCGGTGCCGTCTAGGCTTGCGATCAGCAAATCGAGCCGGCGCAGCAGGATCGGCAGCACCGCTTCTTCGTTGAAAACGGGCACGACGATGCTGTACTGCACGCCGTCTGCGCCTCGTGCACCCATGGTCCGGCCTTGCTCGAAATGGTGGCTGCGGCGATCATAAGGACGTAGCCTTAACAAGGCATTTCTAAAAGTTAATGGTGCGGGACCCCGTTGCTGGCTTCGGGCCGAGCGGGCAGAATGGCCCGACCGAAACAGGAAACCGTCAAGGAAACGCCATGCCGAACTACACGTGGGACCATGTCCATTTGCGCACGCCCGACCCGGAAGCGACCGCGCAGTGGTTCGAGCGCATGCTGGGCGCCCAGGTGCTGCGCAGTTCGCAACAGGGCACCCCGCGCATCGATCTCAAGCTCGCGGCGCCAATATCTTCCTTGCACCGGTTGCAGCCAGCGACGGTGTGAATGCGCCGCCGGTGACGCCCTATCAGGGCCTCGATCATTTTGGATTGACGGTGTCCGGCATCGATGCGGTGGCCGCTGAGCTCAAGGCCAAAGGCGTCGAATTCACCAAGGAACCGCACAGCCCTCGTCCCGGCATCAAGATCTGCTTTTTACGCGGGCCGCAGGGAATTTCGATCGAATTGCTCGACCGCGACCCGAAATATTCCTGAGGTTTCCGGTATTTTGTTTGGACAAAGGCACGTAGCGGTGGTTGCCGGGGTTGTCATGCCGGCTTTCGCCGCGTAAATCGCCTGCGTGGGGTTGAGTGGCGGGGAGGCGTAAGCGATGCGGGTTTTGGGACTGGCAATCGGCGCGGCCATCGTATTTTCAGCACATGCCGCGGCCGCCGATGCGCGGTTCGAGAAGATACTTCAAAGGCTGGCGCCGACCGAACGGCTGGAACAGCTCTGCGACTACACCGCCATGCAGCGCATCCGCGAAGACGTCCATCACTTCCGGCCCGACCGCGCGGTCGCCAATGCCACCGCCGACATCGTGCAAAAGAACCACTCCGTCATTGCCAAAGGCGCCGCCTTTCGCAGCCACGGCAAGTGGTATTCGCTCTCGTTCACCTGCACGGCCGAACCCGAGCATTTGAAGATCGAGACCTTTAATTACACAATCGGCAAGGAAATTCCCGAGGCAAAGTGGGCGGCCTACGGGCTTTGGCAGTGACGTTGTAAAATAAGACGGCGTGCCTGATGCGCGGGCCGCAAACATCGCAGATCATAGTCGCTCGCGTCCGGCGAAAGGCCAGCCGGTAACGCCGGCCGAGAACAACGCCCACCAGATAATCACCGGCTGCAGCGCCAGCCGGGGTGCATGATACCACCAGCTTGACGGCAGGCCGGCAATGTCGATCGCCTCGAAGGCGTGCTTGAAATTGGCCGGCCACACGCAGAGGGCATAGAGCGCCAGTGCGACGCCGGCCCACCAGCGCAACGGCCTGGTCACCAGCGCCACCGCGCCGGCGAGTTCCAACAGCCCGGTGGCAAATATAACCCAAGGCGCGAACGGCACCCAGTCCGGCGTGATGGCCAGGAATTCGGCCGGCGCGCTGACGTGCAGATAGCCGGCGGCGGCGAAGAACGCTGCCATCAGCCAGCGCATGACGGCGCGAACGATGCCGAGCGGCGGAGTTCTCATTTTAGGCAGGGAGTTTGCGGGCTAGGACTTGTCCTTCACCGAGGTGTCCGGCCGATCGCTGCCGCGCGCGGTTTCGGTGTGCCATTTGCCCTTCTCGTCTTCAAACTGGATTTCCTCGGTGTGGCCGGGGACGCGCTGTTCGGCGGCGGCGCGCTCGGCGGCTTTGAGCGCGGCGGCATGGCTCGGAAAAGACTCGGAAAAGACGCCGTCGACTTTGTAAGCCCAGCCGCTGTCGTGTTCGACGATTTCGTAGGTGACGTTGGACATGGGAAAGCCTCTCGGTGTTGGACGTAAAGGGTGCGGGATTAAACGTAGCCGCAGCGGGCCCGCTTGCACAGGGGCCGTGCGCGCGCCGTCCAGCAATAACGGCAGGCAAGGGTGGATGTTCCGACGCGGCTCTACGCCTTGTGTCAGAGCCCGCGTTCGCGCTTAAGCCGGTCGATGAAATCGGTGACGTCAGGCGGCAATTTGCGCAGGCCTTGCTGGCCGGCTTGCGACAATATTGGCCGCAGCCGCGACGTGGCGAAGAAGGCCGGCTCGCGCCCGGGCGGCATGATGCGCTCGAACACCATCACCATCAGCACCGCCAGCAGTACAACGCGGAAGGCGCCGAGGAAGGCGCCGGCGGCGCGGTCGCTCGCGCCGACCTGCGGCCCGGCGATTTCGCCGACCGCGCCGCGCAGCATGGCGGCCAGGATAAAGCCGATGACGAAGAATATGAAAAAGAAGGCGAGCGACATCTGCGCCGGCGGCAGGTGCAGGCGTTCGGCCAGGACCGGGGTCAGATAAGGCATCAGCGCGACCGCGACCGGCGCCGCGATCACATAACCGAAGATGGTCGCGAGGCTGCGCAGGAGGCCGGAGCGATAGCCGGCGACGATGGCGAAGGCGAGACAAACATAGATTGCGAGGTCGAACAGATTGACGGGAAGATCGTTGTTCATGCGGCCGAAATCCGGGCGCGAATCGGCGAAGGCGCCAGCCTCATGGTAAGCGGCGCGGCGTCGCAAGACCAGCCATTGTGCGATATCGGACGTTGCGCCCTGGCAGCCATTGCACTTTCGGGCGCGCGCATTAGGCTTTTTCGCGGGCGGGGCATAATCGGAACACGGCAGGAGAGCGACCATGACCTTCAGCGTCTCGAGCGACAGCTTCAAAGACGGCGACTATCTCAATGTTGCGCATGCCGGCTCCGCCGACCATGGCTTCGGCTGCACCGGTGGCAATCAGTCGCCGCATTTGAAATGGTCGGCTGCGCCTGCCGCCACCAAAAGTTTTGCCATCACCTGTTACGACCCGGACGCGCCGACCGGCTCGGGCTTCTGGCATTGGCTGGTGGTGAACATTCCGCCCGACGTGACCGAACTTGCGCTCGGCGCCGGCAGTAAAGGCGGCGCGCTGCCCAAAGGCGCGATGCAGACGCGCACCGATTACGGCTTCGCCGGTTACGGCGGGCCGTGTCCGCCGGAGGGCGATCACCCGCACCGCTATCTGTTTACGGTCTTTGCGGTGAACGAGGTGCTCGGCGTGAAGGAGGATACGCCGGCCGCGCAGATCGGCTTCAATCTGCATTTCAAGACGATCACCAAGGCGTCGATCATGGGTTTGTTCAAACGCTGAGCGAAACCGGCGGTGGCGGCGCGGGCGGTGGGGCCGGTGGCTAAGTAACGCTCCGCTATTACGAAACTGACACGAATGCGGCCCCCGGGACTCTATGCCCCGGGCGTTCGCGCGTGCGGCCTAGACGATGGAACTTTGTTCCGTCACGGGGGTTGTTGCTCTGCGTTTATCCGCAGTCTTCGTCCATCACCCAAGAAGCAAAGGCTGTGCGCCGCACATGCCCAGCAACTTCCCCAAGGAGAACACCTCATGCGTCTATCCAATACTTTGCGAACCGGCCTGATCGCGCTGATCGCGACGGCCGGCGTCAGCCTGTCGGGCGCGGCTATGGCCGACAGCGGCACCATCAGCCTTAAAATCGTGAAGGCCGGCTTTGTGATCGGCGGCTCGGCCGGTAGCGGCACGCTGCGTTTTCATGGCCGCAATTATCCGCTGTCGATCGGCGGCTTGAGCTACGGCTTTACCTTCGGCGCCTCCGAGACGCGCTTTCATGGGCGCGTGACCAATATCCGCCGGGCCTCCGACGTGGCCGGCGTCTATGGCCAGGCCGGCGCCGGCGCGGCGGTCGGCCGCGGCGTGCAGGCGGTGGTGCTGACCAACCAGAACGGCGCCGTGTTGTCGCTGTCCGGCGATCAGCGCGGCGTTATCGTGAGCGCCGACCTGAGCGGGCTGGCGCTGTCGGTCAAGTAGGTTGGATTTTCGAATTCCAAGCGAATGGTCGGGCAAATTCGCCCGGCCGTTTTTGTCCGGCACGAACGAAACGTGGAGAATTTGCAATGGGGTTTGAAGGCGGAATTTTAGGACTGGTTATTCTGGCGCTCGACGTTTGGGCGATCGTCAAGATTTTGCAGAGCGGCAAGACGCCCGGGTCGAAACTGTTCTGGGTGCTGATCATCCTGCTGCTGCCGGTGCTTGGGCTTTTGATCTGGCTGGTGGCGGGGCGAAGGTAATTTGTAGGGCGGGTTAGGCTTGTCCCCGCGCAGGCGGGGACGAAGCTGTAACCCGCCGTTGGTGTGACGAGTTATTCCCGGCGGATTACGCTTTCGCTAATCCGCCCTACATGCAAATCCGCACGCCCGCGCTACTTCTTCACTAGCGCGTCGCGCTGCTTGACCAGCCGGTCCAACTCTTCCTGTTGTGCCGCGATGCGGTCGGCGGCGCGCTCCTCGTCGGCCGCGCCGGAGGAGCCGGCGGCCTGTTCGGTCAACTGGCGGATGTTATCGCGCAGAATCGCGATGCGGTCTTCGAGATCGGGCAAGGAGATGGAGGTGTCTTTGGGCATGGTGGGTTTCCTAAAAGAGCAATCGGCCGACGCTAGCAGGCGTAGGACGGATTAGCCAACGGGTCGGTGCAATGCGCCGCCCGATGACAGGCTCCGCGTAATCCGCCATCTTGTGCGACAATACATCATGCCAAATTACCGCCGCGCTTTCATTCCCGGTGGGTGCTGGTTCTTCACCGTCAATTTGCTGGAGCGCCGGCAAAGCCTGCTCGTCGATCACATCGATGCATTGCGGGATGCGATTGCCCGGACGCGAAACAAATATCCGTTCGAGATCGACGCCTTCGTCGTTTCACTGCGATGTGCGCGCGGGGATATTTCCGCAGAATTGGGCAGGCGATGCGGATTCGAAGGGTGAGTTTGGCGAAGCGAACTAGGGCGCAATAGCGAAGCGTATTGCGCCGGGCCGTTGAAGAAATTGGTGGATTAGGCTTCGCTTATCCGCCCTACAGGCTATACAATTTATGCGAGAATAACTAAAGTTCTCGCAACAGGCGGAGAACAACCAGCGCGAAACGTTGTTGAATAATTGGGGGCGTAAGTGGAATGGATCATTATTCTTGGGGTAATTGCGTTTTTCTTGATCCGCTACGCTATTCGCGAAGAAAAGGAAGATAATGCTCGCCGAGCCCGCGAAGAAGCTGCAAGGCTTGCAATCGAAAGACGGGAGGCTGCTGAAAAACTTGAGAAGGAAAGGCGGCAAGCTGCCGAACAGCTTGCTTATGAAAGACAGATACTATCAGCCTGTAACGAATCCATCGTAGCTTTCGAGAACATTCCCAAGCATTTGATGACAGCCGAGGAATTACTTACCACCGCCGAAAATGAGTTCAATGACGGAGTTTTCTCTCCCTTTTGGGACTCGATCGAGAGGGCGACACAAAAGCTCGGCGAAGTCGACGGTAATATAAAACTTATCGCGGATCGCTCGCGGCAATATAGGTCACTTGCCGAATCTTACTTGGGCAAGGCGCCGCCGTTTCCCGTGGATACGATGTCGGCACAAAGGCTCGGCACCGCAAATAATACAGCTGGACGTCTGCAAAAAATCGTCCGTAATGCGCAGCGCAATTTTCAATTCTCTACGATTTATGAGCAACGCAAGACAAGCAGCATTCTCATCGCCGGATTTAGCAGTCTGGGCGAAGCCATTAATGGCGTCGGCGAGAGGTTGCAGGGATCGATCGAAACACTGGGCGATCATATCAACGATCTTTCATCGTCGATGGCCGAACATAACGAGAGGCTGGTCGATGCGATGCAAGATGTTTCGGAAGCTGTCGATAGGACGTCCTCACAAATAGGCGAGGTTTCAGCTGCTATTAAAGGAGCCGACAAAGGAGCGCAGGCTGCGGTGGCCGATCAAACTGCAAGACAAGAAAAAGCAAACAGAATGTTAGATAACATTCAGCGGCGCCGTGTTCCGCCAGGCTTTGCCGACCATTAAACCGCTCGGTTGCGGTACTTCGCTCGCAGGCAAACCACGGCGGCCCAGGCGCCCTCGGTCTCATCCTTCGAGAGGCACTACGCACCTGATCGGGGTGAGCCTAAGCGGCTCAGAAAACCTTGTTGCTGTCCTTCACGGTGTCGGCCGGCACATAAACCTGCTCGCCGAGCGATTTGAACTTCTCGCTCATCTCCGCCATTCCGGCCTCCTTATCATTCAGTCCCGCCGCATAATCTCTCACATCCTGCGTGATCTTCATCGAGCAGAATTTCGGCCCGCACATGGAGCAGAAATGCGCGACCTTGTGCGCTTCCTTCGGCAGCGTTTCGTCGTGATATTTCTGCGCCGTCTCGGGGTCGAGGCCGAGGTTGAACTGGTCCTGCCAGCGGAAGTCGAAACGCGCGCGCGACAGCGCATCGTCGCGCAATTGCGCCGCCGGATGGCCCTTGGCCAAGTCCGCCGCGTGCGCCGCGATCTTGTAGGTGATGACGCCGGTCTTGACGTCGTCGCGGTCGGGCAGGCCGAGATGCTCCTTCGGCGTCACGTAGCAAAGCATGGCGCAGCCGAACCAGCCGATCATGGCGGCGCCGATGCCGCTCGTGATGTGGTCGTAGCCTGGCGCGATGTCGGTGGTCAGCGGCCCGAGCGTATAGAACGGCGCCTCGCCGCACTCCTTGAGCTGCTTGTCCATGTTGATCTTGATCTTGTGCATCGGCACGTGGCCGGGGCCTTCGATCATGACCTGGCAGCCTTTCTTCCATGCCACCTGCGTCAGCTCGCCGAGCGTTTCCAGCTCAGCAAACTGCGCGCGGTCGTTGGCGTCGGCGATCGAGCCGGGGCGCAGACCGTCGCCGAGCGAGAACGACACATCGTATTTGCGCATGATGTCGCAGATTTCGTCGAAACGCTCGTAGAGGAAGCTCTCCTTGTGCCGCGACAGGCACCACTTCGCCATGATCGAGCCGCCGCGCGAGACAATGCCGGTGACGCGATTGGCGGTCAGCGGCACGTAAGCCAGCCGCACGCCGGCGTGGATCGTGAAGTAGTCCACCCCTTGCTCACACTGCTCAATGAGTGTGTCCTTGTAGCATTCCCAGTCGAGCTTGACGGGATCGCCGTCGACCTTTTCCAGCGCCTGATAAATGGG